>Ga0206125_10000017_pt1 | contig 259833 bp, 202 predicted proteins | sample Helgoland_Spring_4_FD_148598 | JGI IMG/M metagenome (GOLD analysis project Ga0206125, IMG submission 148598) | Pelagic subsurface seawater microbial communities from Kabeltonne, Helgoland, North Sea - Helgoland_Spring_Bloom_20160331_1 | ecosystem: Environmental > Aquatic > Marine > Epipelagic...
TTGATTCACTGTTTGTGTAATGAGCGTGATCGGCAGTATCGACGCATAAGTCAGCTGCGAGCCCCCCTCCACCACCGTCTTTGAATTCATCAATGTGCATTCGTAGGTCGAGGCCTCCTTGACGGGATGCCTTCATGATATCTTCCGATTGTTCGACATTGAACCAACCCGGTTCACAAAAGACGTCGGCTGAACGGGCAAGACCCTGGTCAAGTACACTGGGTAATTGTTCCGACATGATCTGCTCGACGTATTGCTCCGAAGTCATACCCGAAGGCACATCGTGTGCTCCAAGCCATGTGAGGTCGAGCGTCGGTAGATGCTTCATACTCTGCAGTTCTGCTGCGATTCGAAGCAAACGAAGTTCGGATTCAGTAGTCAAGCCATATCCACTTTTGGTTTCCATGTGAGTCGTACCTGAACGAAGTGAATTCCGCATCCGCTCATAGCCTCGTTCGATGAGATGCTCATCTGTAGCTTCACTCGTTGACCGCACGGTATCTTGAATTCCACCGCCGAGCTCAGAGATTTGGCGATAGGTTTTGCCTTCATGCCTCCAAGAAAGTTCCCTCGACCGGTCTCCGGCCCAAAGTAAATGCGTATGGCCGTCAACAAACCCTGGAATGACTGCATTGTTATTCAGCGAGACGACTTTGTATTCCTTTCCAAGGTCATTTTCAGTTGTTGGCATTCCGTATTCATCCAACAGTTCTTCACTGGCCGCTATACGTTCAATCACCCCATCGATGACCACAATACCGCTTCCAGCGGGGCTGACATAATCACTCACATCGGCAGACAGATCACCTGCAACCGCCCCGTCGCCAGACAGATGTGCCAATGGGCCGACATCGAGAAAAACGGTTCGCATATTACATGGTGGATGCTGAGGGTTGAAGAACAATGGCTCTCTGGCTAAACCGATTGAGATGCAAGGTTGGACCCTCGGTATTGAATCTACAGCACACACGCTGTCTTTTGGATTAGTCGATCCAGAAGGTATTCCACACCCCGCCGTCTCCGACACAGTTCGCCCAGACAAAGGTGGAATTCATCCGCGTGAGGCAGCAGATCACCACAAAGAAATTGCTCAATCCCTTTTCCAAAACCTCCTCACCAAGTATTCATTGTCTCCATCACAAATATCTGCAGTTGCATATTCTCAAGGACCGGGTCTTGGTCCATGTCTACGCGTTGGAGCAGCCATTGCCCGAGGCATCTCCAGTCGACTGAATGCACCCCTTATCGGCGTCAACCACTGTGTCGCACACATCGAAATTGGACGCCAACAATGTGGTTGTAACGACCCCGTTTTGTTGTATGTTTCAGGCGGCAACACACAAGTCATCGCTCACCTTGATGGCCGCTACAGGGTTCTTGGAGAAACCCTCGATATTGGTATTGGCAACATGCTCGACAAATTTGCACGCGCCCAAGGCATTCCTTTCCCCGGCGGACCCGTTATTGAAAAACTTGCGAAGGAATGGTTGGCGCAAAACCCATCTCCTCGATTAACGGAACTCGAATTGCCGTTCGCTGTTCGTGGCATGGACCTTGCATTTTCGGGTGTTATGACTGCAGCCCAACGCTTATTGGACAACGGTGCAGAACTCGGTGCCGTATGCTGGTCTCTTCAAGAGCATGCTTTTGCTGCCTGTGTCGAAGTTGCTGAACGTGCCCTATCTCATACGGGTAAAACTGAACTTCTTCTCGGAGGAGGGGTGGCGTGTAATTCACGACTACGTGAGATGTGTGAGCAAATGACCGAAGAGAGAGAATCCACATCCCATGCCCCACCGCGAATGTATTGCATCGATAACGGTACAATGATTGGACTGCTTGGGTACATTGAATTGAAAAATGGACGTGTCACTCCATTCGAACAGAGTGCTGTTGATCAGTACTTACGGACAGACCAAACACAGGTGACTTGGGCAGTGTAGTGATTGCTTCAACGCTAATTGTTTTTAAGGAGTCATCAACGACATTGTATTGGGGGAATCACTCATTAGCGGCGAACGTAGGAAAAAAGATGAGCCATTCAATCCTTTTGCGCGTGATGCAAGCGCCCAAAGAAACAAGAGAATGAGTGAACGTTCTCAGACCCAACGCCGCAATGCTCCAGCAGCAAGACCTACTCCCCAGCCGCAACAACAGAAGCAAAATGCGCATGATGATTTGGCAAAGCGACGTGAACAAGCTCTGAAAAGACTTGGCACTCAAGAAAACCAAAAGAAGAAATCTTCGCCAGTTTCATCGAAAGAGTCACCAACACCAACATTCACAAATTCTGTAGAAAAGCAGGCCGCAGCACCTGTGAAAGTTTCGAAAGAAGATCGACTTGCTGAATTAAGAAGAAAATCACAAGCTTCGCGAGAAAATGCGAAAGCTCAACGAGTCGATTCTCAAGGCGTCAAACCTGAACTCCAGTTGGCAGATGCTCCTTCAACCGTCGAGTTTGTTTCTGCAGAACCCGTTCCTTCCGCCGTAGATACTGCAACGAGTGCTCCGTCTATGACTTCAACCAGTTCCCGCAACGATGTTTTCAAAAAAGTTCAAACTGCTGTTGCTAAGCCTTCAACAGACCGACGCCGTAAGCGTAGGCGCGGTGACAAGAAGGGCGGCGGGCGACAAAAGCAGGAAAAGAAACTCAACCGCCAAAAATACCTCGAATACAAATACGCTGCAAAAGACGTCCTCGACTCGGATCTTGTTTCGGAGGAACATCGTTCCAATGTTCTCGGGCAAATATGGGCCAAAGGGGAGCGAATCGGTATTGCCGATTCTTTAGAATTCATTGAATTGAAAGTCGAAGAAGAAATTCTTCCACGCGAAGTCGCAGATAAACTAAGAGATTTAGTTTCTCGAATGACAACAAGAAGGTGATACTATGGCAGATTTAACAGTAACAGGAGACATAATAGCGAGCGTACATTACAAAGGAACACTGCCTGAAAACGGTGATGTTTTTGACAGCAGTGAAGGTCGAGAACCCTTGACATTTCTGGTTGGACACAAGCAAATGATTCCTGGCTTTGAAGAAGAAATCATGGGTGCTAAGGTTGGAGAAACGCGTGAATTCACGCTTTCCGCAGAACGCGCATACGGGGAACGCGACGATACTGCAGTTCTTGAAATTCCTAGAGCCCAATTTGCTCAACTTGAGGAAGAGGCATCTCTCGAAGTTGGAATGCAACTTGTAGCCCAAATGCCGCATGGCCCTTCTCCGTTCACGATCACAGCACTCACAGAAGAAGCTGTGACCGCTGATTTCAACCATACTTTGGCAGGCCAAGCACTTACATTTTCGGTGGAAATCGTAGAACTCCGTGAAGCATCCGATGATGAAATCAGTCATGGGCATGCACACGGGCCAGATGGCCACCACCATTGAGTGGGAGTGTTGATGAAGCCCCTCTTCATGGAGGGTACATGGTCGGTCAGCGCAGAGAAGACTGGAAGACACTCAGCGGTCTGGATTTAGATTTACAGAGCACTTCTGAAACGCTTTCCAAGTTAACCGTCAATGCGGCTGAACTCGGTGATGCGGGTTCGCCGCCTTACACTCGCGGCATACACCCCACAATGTACCGCTCCCGCCTTTGGACAATGCGGCAGTATGCCGGATTCTCCAGTGCCAAAGCCACAAATGAGAGATTCAAACTTCTTCTAGAGCGAGGCCAAAAGGGGTTGTCGGTAGCCTTTGACCTACCAACACAACTCGGTCTTGACGCAGACGATGAAATGTCATTGGGCGAAGTCGGTAAAGTCGGCGTCTCCATATCGTCACTCGCTGACATGCGTGAATTGATGGATGGCATTCCTCTTGACAAAGTCAGTACTTCCATGACCATAAATGCACCAGCCATGGTACTCTTGGCGATGTATATCGCTGTTGGCGAGGAACAAGGCGTCGCCCCAAACCAAGTTCTCGGGACGATTCAAAATGACATCCTCAAGGAATATATTGCCCGTGGAACCTATGTGTTCCCCCCTGCTCAAAGCATGCGCCTCATCACAGATATTTTCGAATACTGTTCAGTGAATGTACCGCGTTGGAACACCATTTCCATTTCTGGCTATCACATACGCGAAGCTGGTTCTACTGCTGTCCAAGAGGTGGCTTTTACACTTGCAAACGCACTTGCATACGTAGAGGCTGCTCTTGAAAAGAATCTCGACGTCGATAGTTTTGCCCCCCGTCTTTCGTTCTTTTTCAATTGCCACAACGACTTCTTTGAAGAAGCCGCCAAGTTTCGTGCTGCACGTCAGTTGTGGTATGAATTAATGTCACAACGCTATTCGCCAAAGAATCCGAAATCAGCAATGTTGAGATTCCACACCCAAGTGGCGGGAGTCAGCCTCACAGCACAACAACCGCTCAACAACATTGCAAGAGTCACCATACAAGCGTTAGCAGCAGTATGCGGTGGGACACAAAGCCTTCATACAAATTCATACGATGAAGCACTTGGATTGCCAACCGAAAAGTCGGCCACTGTGGCCCTTCGTACACAGCAAATAATTGCTGAAGAAAGCGGAGCCGCAGATGTAGTTGATCCCCTTGGCGGTTCATATCATGTTGAAGCATTAACCAAGCGTATTCATGATCTTGCGCTTGAGCAAATTGAAAAAATCGAGGCTTTGGGAGGTGCACTCAAGGCTATCGAGCAGGGATGGCAGCAGAGAGAGATTCACAATGCAGCATACCAACATCTCAACGACGTTGAATCTGAAAAACGCCTTATCGTAGGTGTTAATCACGGTCTCATGGATGAAGAAACTGAAACGGAAGTTTTGAAGCTCGACCCTTCCGTGGGCGATGAGCAATGTCGAAGATTGGCTGAACTTCGCCAAAGTAGGAACGCAGAAGCAGTTTCCAACTGCCTACGAGATGTCCGTGATGCTGCTCAATCCGGTGAGAATTTATTTCCATATGTGCTCACTGCAGTAAAAAACGATTGCACACTGGGTGAAATCATACAAGCCATGAAGGATGTTTTCGGCACATGGATGGCCCCCAGTGGATTTTGAGGTGATTGTATGGATTTTGGCCCTATTCAAATTGACCACATTGGTATCGCAACACCTGAACTCGAAAACGGTAGCACCTTTTGGAGGTTGTTGGGTCTTACTGAAGGTGAAAACGATGAGACAGTCGCTGACCAAGGCGTGACGACTCGGTTCTTCGCTACTTCTCCTGCGTCCGCTGATGAACATCCTGCTGAAATTGAGTTGTTGGAACCAACCGGGGAAGACACGCCTATAGGGCGCTTCCTCTCAAAGCGCGGCCCAGGAATTCAGCAACTGTGCTTTCGAGTTGGGGACTTGACCGGATTGATTGATCACCTCTTGGCCAACGGAATCACAATGATTGACGAAATACCCCGAATCGGAGCCGGGGGTAAGGAGATTGCCTTTGTCCATCCGAAATCTACTGGCGGCGTCCTTGTTGAACTTACGCAAGCATCATAATATTCGACCGTGTCATTTGATTGATGCGAACATGTGTTGACAACCTCATTGCTTTACCACATATCGACGGCCCTCGTATTCGAAATGAGGTGGAGTTTTTGGCCAGCCGCCTTGACATGTTGCGTCAAAAGAGACAAATTTCGAACGAAGCATATCTTGACGCAGGAGCCATTCAAGGTGCTTTTTCAATGATTGGTAATTTGGTCGAAATGGGTGTCCCTCAACGTGAAATATTTGCACAACTCAAGGAACAACTGTCTCGGGCATGCAAACTTGAAACGAAGCATCCTGGTTTGAATACAGCCATTGAAGACGGTCGAAGTTCGTGAGTGATACCATGCCTGAAACATTGCTTAGCCTTCGAGGCGTCACCAAAAATTTCGCTGAAGTTGAAGCGCTTAAGCGAATCGACCTTGAGATTCATTCAGGAGAAATCGTTGGCCTTGTTGGAAGCAACGGAGCAGGAAAAACCACTCTATTGCGGCTCATGGCTGGCGTTTACACCCCATCGAATGGGCGTGTTGAATTAAGTAACGGCAGGCCTGTGGAAGAAATGCGTCAAGAACTCGGCGTGGTTCCTGAATCGACGGGATTGTATTCGCGACTCACTGCATGGGAGAACATTCGATACCACAGCCGAATGCATGGAGTTAGCGACTCTGTATCATGGGCCCGTACTGAAAAATTTGCTGAACATTTGGATATGAAAGACAATCTTAGTCGGCACACCAAAGGCTTCTCCAGGGGTATGCGTCAAAAGACGGCCTTGTTGAGGGCTCTTGCCCATGGACCAAACATTCTACTGCTTGATGAACCTACAGCAGGACTTGACATCACCAGTGCACGCACCGTTCGAGCCCTTGTGCGACAGTTGCGAGATGAAGGTGGTACCGTCATCTACTCGACGCATCAACTTGCCGAGGCTCAACAGGTGTGCGACCGAATTGTCATCATCCACAACGGAGAAATCCGTGCTGATGGTTCACCAGGTGAACTTCTTTCTTCGACTGGAACTGAAAATCTAGAGGAAGCATACGTCTCTCTGACCCTTGACCAAGCCCGACCTCGGCAAGAAGAGGCAGACAAAGAGGGTGCATTGAGCAGTTGGTGGCGTCGATTGTTTACTCCAAGGACACCTGTGTCAACTCGAGAGGTGAACGAGGATGAGTGAAGGCAGCGGTCGAAGAATCCGTGCTATTGCGAAGAAAGAAGTGGTCGAGTTTGCACGAGACTGGCGCACCATTATTGCCATCATTGTTATTCCACTTCTTATGTTCCCCTTGTTGTTTATTTTATTCCCGGTATTGCTTGAATCTGAAGCTGCCGAATTGGATGCTCTTGAACTAAATGTAGTAATTCAAAGTGAAGATTTCCCCTTAAATCTACTTGAAAACATCACTGCTGTCAGTTTATCTACATCTTTTGAGGCGCTACCAAACGTTTCAAGTTTATCCGAACCAGGAAATGATTTAGAACGCGTCCGAAACGGTTCTACAGATGCTCTGTTGCGTTTTGATTCCCAAAACGAAACATGGTCGTATGCTATACTTCACCTCTCGACATCGGAACGGTCCAATGAAGCACGATATCGACTTCTTACAACGTTGTCGGAATGGGAGGATTCAGAAGTGCGTGAAAGAATAACTGCAAGCGGACTTGATGTCAATGAAACCCTCGACCCGTTGAGATGGGATGGTGATATTGCACAAGGAGATGTTGCGACATCTGGAGAGCAAGCGGGAATGGTGCTCTCGTTGTTCATACCTCTCGTGTTAGCCATCTGGACGTATTCGAGTGCCATTCAACCGTCAATTGACATGACCGCAGGTGAGCGGGAACGCGGTACCCTTGAAGCGTTACTGTGCTTACCTTGTACCCGTATTGAGCTGTTGATGGGCAAGTGGGTTGCTGTTGCGACAATAACTGGAATTGGTGTGGTTTTACAAATTTGCGGATTGTTATTCGCCATTGGATATTTGGCATCATCGAGTTTCATTGGCTTGCCTAAATTATCAATTGCCTCGGTCGGTCTCATTGTTTTATCGATCCTCTTGTTTGCAGTCATGGTTGTGGCGTTTGAATTAGCGCTGGCAATGCGCTCTCACAGCGTGAAAGAGGCAGGAAGCATCCTTGCACCAGCTCTCATGCTCATCTTGTTCCCTGCATTGTTTACACAAGTGATCAACCTCGACGGAATAGAAGGGTTCTGGTTTGCCATACCTGTTGTCAATATTTTACTTGCACTGCGCGAACTGCTCATGAACCGCGTCATTACTGAGCATGTACTCATTTGGGTTGTATCATCGGTCGTTTATGCAAGCCTTGCTGCATACTATGCTTCACGACAGTTTAGTCGAGAGGATATTGTGACTTCGCTTTCATGAACGCTGTTGGAAATGAATGAGGGCGTCGCGAACAATTTCAATGATGGCGTCAATTTCTGCTGTTGTGATGTTGAAATGCGGCGTGAACCTTAATGCGTTGCTACCACCATGAATGACGCCTAAGCCGTTTTTTCTGCACCATGTTTCAACTGCATCAAATCCGATGACTGGAAATCTGTCCGGATCGAGTTCTGCACTGAGTAACAACCCTGTACCTTGAACCAGAGTGATAACTCCCGGCATTTCGGCCGCAAGGAGTTCGAGTTTCTCAACAAATTCATCACCTCTATCGCGTATGTTTGAGCGTAGTTCAGGTGTGATGAGGTCCAGTACTGCGCACGCCGTTTCAAGTGCACGAGGATTTGTCGTCATCGTATTGCCATAGATACCGACAACATAGTTTTCTGAAGCACGGTCATTCAGTCCGAGGACTGATAGGGGGTATTGTCCAGCATTGAGGGCTTTGGACCATGTTTCTAAGTCTGGACAATCGGCATCTTGGAATCCTTCATAATCAATAATTGACAGACATCCTTGCCCTCGAATACCTGCTTGAATCGAATCCACCAGTAGCATGGAGTCATGTTCCAATGTCAAACGGCGTGCAGCGTCATAGAACGATCGCTCAACACACGAGCCAGGGTTACCTTCTCCTTGGACCGGTTCGATGGCCATTAATTCAATGAATACACCTTCTTTCTCGGCATCGGAAAACGCTTTTTCGAGTGCCTCCACATCATTCGCAGGTACGAGAATAAGGTTGTCACGGTCTCTAAATGTTGCCAAGTTCTTGTCATAGGATGACTTGCACGAATGGGAAATCTGTGCCGGTCTATCGGTGCGTCCATGGAATGCCTTTTCCACAGCCATTAACTTGATTTCTTTGCCTTCGTGTTTCCCACCAGGTCCTGTCATCTTACGAGCGTTAACATCAGCAATTCGAAGACTCACAGTGACCGACTCTGAACCGCTGTTCATGCAAATAAAGCGTGTAAAAGGACATGAGCCCCGGGTGTAGCCGAGTTCTTTTTGCAGCCGAGTTGCAAGACGCTTGTGGCTGTAGGATGGTGTCATGACGTTCGCCATGACCCAGTTCCGAGACATCGCTGAGATGATTTCATCAGGACCGTGCCCACTCCCAAGCATCCCGTACCCTCCGTTGTCGTGCAGTACTGCGCCGTGTGCAGTTACAATCCACGGTCCTCGAGCTGCAAGGGCAATGTATGGATTCACTGTTGCCGGCGCATAGAAATTGATGAAATCTTTTTGCAGCATCGGGATAAGTTCGGACTCAGGGAGCGACATCATGTCAGTGCCAAACTCCATCGTGAGTTCTTTTTGACGGTCAACTGCTTCTTCGATTGCCGATGCGAGATTGGTATCGAAGGACAGGAAGTGCTGAATCATATGATCTGACATGCCAATGGTGTCTCTGTGAGGTGCAAGATTACGCAATTGCTTGAGGAGAGCAAACGCCTGTACTGTAGACTGTGTCATCAATACTCTGTCAGCCGTGGAGCCCTTTGAACATTCGCCAAATATATTTCGAATCTCGAAGTTTATGTCACGGCAAGGTATTACTTGAGTAATACTATGCGAATATTTATATGCGCCAGTGAAAACCACAATTTGTGCCCAAGATTTCACTCGACATGCCTGCAGAGTTGGTTGAAGACTTGCGTAAGCATGTGGGTGATGAACATAAATTCGTCAGTCTTGCTGATGCAGTCCGAACAGCATGTAGAAAACTGCTCGACCAGTTGGATGAAATCGACGCCAGGCACGGAAGGTAATTTCAATGGTATCAAAATCAGAAGCGGAAAATGCAGTAAAAACATTGCTCGGATACTTAGAGGCTGATCCCGAACGCGAAGGTCTCCTCAAGACACCGAAACGAGTCATTGATTCGTGGGATGAAATATTTTCAGGATATTCAGTTGATACCGAAGAACTGCTCCAATCGACCTTCAATGGCGAGGGTTACGACGGTATTGTGCTGTTACGTGACATTGAGTTCCATTCTACCTGTGAGCATCACCTCCAACCGTTTCGTGGTCGCGCCCACATTGCTTACATACCCGTAGACCGTATCGTGGGAATCAGTAAATTGGCACGAATCGTTGACGCCCACGCTCATCGATTACAGAACCAGGAACGTATTACGAAAGGGGTCGCTGACGACCTTGAGCAACACCTCAATCCGTTGGGTGCGGCGGTCATCCTCGAAGCATCCCATGGTTGCATGAGGTGCAGAGGAGTTCGTAAGCAAAACTCGATCATGACCACTTCCGCAATGCGTGGTGTATTCTTTGATAAACCTGAAGCTCGTCAAGAATTGATGCAACTTATTCAATCCCGTCCACTGTGAGTGATACTATGGAATTTGAAGCATGTGAGCGTTCAGGTGAACATACGGGTGATTCTGCTGCCGATTTAGCCATGACGTACAAGATTGTAGAGATTTTCCATTCGGTGCAGGGTGAGGGTGTGCATGCTGGCGTACCTCACGTATTCATCCGATTTGGTAAATGCAACCTTCAATGTGAATGGTGCGATACAGATTTTGAAACATACGATGAGATGGCGGCGGTTGAAATTCTTGCAGAAGTTGTAAAGTATCCCTGCAATCGGATAATATTGACTGGAGGTGAACCAATGCTGAACGATTTATGGCCGCTTCAACGACTGTTCAAAGCACGAGGTTACAGTCTTTCTTGCGAATCCAACGGTACCATCGAAATTCCAGAGGGGTTGCTCGACTGGATTTGCATCTCCCCGAAAGATCAAATGTATCCCGGTGTTAAGATTCGACAAACGCATGGCGATGAACTCAAATGCGTGTACGTAGGGCAGAACTTAGAACTGTACGATGAACTCAAAACTGGCTTTACACACCATTTCCTCCAACCATGCTATATGGAACAAGAATCCGTTGAATGGAACGGAAGAAATTTTGGATTGACTGAAGCAGTAGTCAAAGAAAATCCAACATGGAGGCTGAGTTTACAAACTCACAAATGGATGGGGGTCGACTAGAATGCCACGCGCAGTCATCGCTTTTTCAGGTGGAATGGATTCGACAGGTTTACTCATGCGACTCTTAGCAGACGGTTACACCGTTGACTGCATTTCATATGAGTACGGTCAAAAGCATAGCATTGAACTTGAACGCGCATCGAAGAATATTGAATATCTTGCTGGAAGTGGGATAGAGGTCTCTCATCGAATCATTGACTTATCAAGCGCAATGGGGGCTTTTGAAAGTTCATTACTGAAAGGTGGAGACGAAATACCGGAAGGGCACTACGAAGAAGAACAAATGAAATCCACTGTCGTTCCAAATCGAAATGCGATTTTTGCTTCTATTGTTTATGGATATGCACTATCAATCTCAACTCGAGAACACTGCGACGTGGAAATCGCTCTGGGTGTACATTCAGGAGATCATGAAATATATCCAGATTGCAGACCGGAGTTCTATACTTCACTCGGTCATGCTTTTGCAACTGGAAACTGGGGCAGTGAGCGCGTTTCTTTTACTCTGCCGTACATAGATGCAGATAAAGCGTTGATACTCAAAGATGCACGAAATGCAATCGAGGTTTTAGGACTCGACTTCACCACTGTGTTTGCAAACACGAGTACCTCTTACAACCCCGATAAGGATGGGCGGAGTTCAGGAACCAGCGGTGCAGACATTGAACGTATTCTTGCTTTCCATTCGATTGGCGAAAGAGATCCCGTTGAGTATCAAGGTACATGGGATACGGTGCTTGAAAACGCACTTCGCGTTGAGAAAAAACACAAGGATATGCAGTATAAAGAGCGTCTTACGGAAGAACAGTACTATGTCACTCGACAGAGCGGTACTGAAAGAGCATTTACCGGGATATATTGGGATGAGAAACGAACAGGCGATTATTTTTGCATATGTTGTGGGCATTTATTATTCAACTCTGACATGAAGTTCGATTCAGGATGCGGTTGGCCATCGTTCCACACCGAGCATCCAGACGCTGGCATCCGTCATATTGATGATTACACCCATGGAATGCACAGAACTGAAGTGCAGTGTGAGAAATGCGATGCACATTTGGGCCATATATTCAATGACGGACCCCGGCAATTTGGAGGACAACGTTACTGTATAAATTCTGCATCGCTGCAGTTTGAGGAGTTGGAAGAATGACAACACGGATGAGAAGATTTGTTGAAACAGATACGGGGCATCGAGTCCCCAATCACAAAAGTAAATGCAGGCACATGCATGGGCACCGGTATCGTTTCGAAGCTGAAATTGAAGGCGATACGGTTCAAACATCAGGCGTGAGTGAAGAGGGGATGCTCATGGACTTTTCAGATGTTAGTTCGATTCTAATGGAATATGTACACGATGTCATTGACCATGCCTTTGTCGTTTACGAAGGAGATGAACTTGCACGTGAAGCATGCGAGCGAATGGGTCCAGATCATCGAACGGTCGTTGTACCGTTCATACCAACAGCAGAAAATTTGGCTAAATGGGCTTTTGAACAGGTTGAACCCCACATTACCTCAACCTATGGCAACGCGTTGAAATTAGTCGCTATGCATGTCCGTGAAACACCGAAAAGCATTGCATCTTGGATCCCTTAGTTATTCTTCCTCAGCGGGAGTGATTTTACGACGACGTTCTCGCCTCCAGCCTTCATTGCCTTCCACATATTGAAGCGCTGTTGTCGCATCCAAAATACCCCCAATTAAGCGTGTAACTTCATCCTCTGTTGGCATTGAACGCATGATGCTTCTTCGTAGACTTTGTGAAAAACTGTTTCTTCGTTCATCATTACCAGGTAAGGCCGAGCCAAATTCACCAATACCCTGCTCCATTACTTTACGTAAAGTTGGGTTTAAACTGCGTTCAAGTGGGACGATGCTCGGGATGCCCGGGTTGGAGCCTTGTGTAGTAAGGACGCGCTGACGATGGAGTTCATAGACACACGCATTGACAGCATGTGAGAGATTGGCAATAGGATAACCTTCCCATGTTGGTAGTGTGACAAGAAAGTCACATAACTCAAGTGATTCAGTCGAAAGTCCTTTGCCTTCTTCACCAAAAATCAGGGCGACTGCGCCATTAAACGATTCAAGCCGCTCTGCCATTTCCCAAGGATAGCTGAAATGTCGAAAACTTGTTTTCACACCGATTTCTCTCTTACCGGATGTTCCAACGAGCAGTGAGCAGTCCGATGTTGCTTCCTCCAGCGTTTCGTAAACTGTGCAGGCGTCGAGTACTCGCCCAGCATGCTTCGCTCTGTTTCGCGCTTCGATATCATCAGGCGTGCACATCGGATTCACAAGCCGTAAGGAAGTGAAACCGTAATTCAGCATGGTTCTACAAACCGCACCCAAGTTGCCAGGGTGTGTGGCGCCAACGAGTACAATGTGCAATGAATAAGGACGATGCGGCAAGGGGATTCTTTGGCGATCCCCCATTTTCATTCCTCCTCAAATGGTCGCTTCGGATTCGATGTGAATTCAAGAATCCAGCGAGGATTACAAGGTTGATAAAGAAAGAATAAGAATCCACTGTCTTCTCTGTCTTCCATGACGAGAGAGCGCTTACGCACACCGAATTTATTACGTAAGTGCAAGACCAGTGCTTCAAGAACTTCCTTTTTTGGATGATGGACAGAAACGGGGGTGCGGTCCCAATCGACGCGCACGGCCACTTCATCGCCTCATTCAGTCGACTCTGCGCTGTCGATAACGGGTAACATACCCAGCAATCCAGTTGCGCAGTTTCTTTGACTCAACATCAGTAAGCATTTGGACCATCTTCTTGTTGTGATCAAAGTCCTCAGTGAATTTCTCTCCGTGGTCTTCTACAAGGTGTATGGCGCGAATTTTGATAAAACTTGGTCGAATATTTCCCATATGTATCACTCCTCAAACAATTTGACTTCGATTGGAATATCAGGTTCATCGTGTCGAGTAACCTGAAGACGGATCTTTCGGGGTGGATTCTCGATGCCCCGTGACCAGATTTTTTCATTGACGCTCGGGTCAATCCACACTTCTTCATCTTCACCGACTTTGAGGTGATGGATGACGTGTTCACGTATGATTTGGATTGCTCGAGGTGCACGCTTGTAACGTGTGATACCCCATGCTTTGCGGAGAGGAACTGTAAGTTCGGATTCGTTTGCTCGTACCATATTCTTCACCCTCATCGTTGGAGCTTACTACGGCGCCAGTGGTGTCGCTTTGGATGCGACACAGTGTTTCGGTCGGTCTTTAACATGACCCAAACAGGGACACGTCGGTTCTGCTTCCCCACTTTCATGAGGCGTATTTTTTTTGCGGCTGGTTTATTTCTTGACATGTTCGAGCACCTTCTCAGATTCTTCGGATGGACGCACTACGGCGGCTCTTGGATTGTGAAAGGAGCAATTGTTTCAATTGCTCATCGGTCATAAGGGAAGTGAGTTTACCTTGACTGTGAAGTTGGACGATGGATTGCTTGATCATTTCAGCACGTTCCGGTGTCGCCAATGAAATAGCCGAAAGGCGAGAGCGTGCATCAGGAGAAAGGAGTTTTTTCATAGCAGCATCAAGATTTTGCGAAATTCGCTGAGCCTCTTGTGCTTTAACTTCAGCATCGGCCTGGCTTGCTGCTTGCTGTTCGAGTTGCTTTTGAAGGGCAAGTCGACGTTGTTCGCGTAGTTGGTTCAACTCGTCATCTTGAGTTGATACCATGCTTGCCACCTCGTTCACGCCCTTCAGTACTTCGAAAGCCCTGGGAATTGTTCATTTGCTGCAGGTCGGCATTCATGGGCGACTGCATCAATCATTTTGTGCCCGGACGCAGTGATTCGGCGACCTTTGTAGAGTTGCAGAGCGTCACCGTTTTCGTCTTCAACGACACGACCTGGAACTTTTTCAACCAATCCGGATTCTTCGAGTTGTTGTAGGGATGTGCGAATAATGTGGCGTGAAGCAACACCTGGGGTGTTCGGTCCTGCTCCGTTGTCTTTTCGACCACCGAATGCTTGTGCAAGGTGCGTAACGCCGACAGGGCCTTCACGAGCAACCTTACGAAGAATTGCAGCAGATCGTAGGAACCACCAGTTCGATTGAGACGGTGGGCGTTCACGGTCGGCACCAGTTTTGACAAATTCTGCCCATTCTGGCGTTGAAACGCTCTTTGATTCTTCAAGTCGCGCTGCAAGAGCTGGGTTAAGGATTTCAGCGGGTATATCGTATAGAGTCGTCATGATAAGACACCGAGCAATTTGCCGACCGAACTCCCCTATATGAAGAGAACGGGTAAGGGATGCTACTACATCAGGTTCAGTTCGACGCCGTCAAACGAATAATGAATCGAACAAGGGTTCAAGTTGGAGTGGCATTTGGATAGACTGATGAAGAAGGCATTGGCTCAGAACCCGAACCTTTTGAGAACATTGATGGGCCTTTCCGTCACACTCATTTTACTCCTCTCATATGCTGTATACGGCGCCACAGTATCACCTTCATACTATCTTTACACAACCGATACTGAGGAAACTGACCATACCATCAACGACCCTACGCGGATTTACCAAGAGTCGTCAAACACGACCACTTGGGCTTGGGATATTCCAGCGAACAGTTCGAACCTCACATGGGTTTACCTCACAGCATCAGAACTTTCGGATGATTCGAAGGTACGTCTCATCAACGCCGCCGGACTCTACAGCCACCGTCTGCTCGGGGTAGAATCGGACCAAGCATTCAGTTGCGCCAAGCAATGTCAAAAGAATACAACGCATCAGGTCGACTCGAACGGAGACGACGTTCAAATCAATGCTCTGACATCGTACGACCCAGCCAGAAGAAACAACGGTACAGTGTACGGAGAAAACATCGATGTTGCCACAACGAAAGCTCGAGAACTTATTGAGTACAATCACGTTCCGTCGACCATTCGCGTTGAAATTATTGAAGTTGGAGACCGCCTTACATCACCGGATATATCACTCGTAACGGTCAACGAGGAATTTGACACCATTGCCGTATTTTCAGTCGATGCAGGGACGGAGTTTTTGTGGGCTCTTGCTGCGGTCATCGGGTGTTTTTCAATGGTGCTCATCCCCTCCTTCACTGTCTATTTTGCTGCTAAAGCAAAGGAAAAGAAGGACCAAGTGAAGTTGGAGAACTCCGAGAAACATATCGTTGATTCCCTTGAAAACAAGGAATAATTCTCTCCAATTCCCTCATATATATTGAAGGAATGTAGGGTTTTGAGCCCGATGAAAAAATTCCTTGCCGGTTTGATTTTGGTCCTATTCATAGGGAGCAGCATTCCTTTTGGAGGGCTGGTAAATCTTGCAGGTGAAACTGCTCACGGGGTGGCAGCCAGGGGGACAGGTGTTGACTTAACCGTCACTGAAGTATCGTTTTCTTACACCACACCGGGGGATGAAGAGCAGTATCGAATGTTTTCATCCAACTATCCTGTTCTCGGATTCAACCGCCCACAGTCTTTGTACGTTACAGATGCTGTCGTGGACGTTCCAATCCAACTTGAAGCACTCGTCGAGAACTTAGGTACTGCGAGTTCAGGATTCATAGATGTCAACATCAAAGTCCTTCACAATGAATACGCACTCTTTGAACCCATAAATGAAACACTCCAACTCTCATCGCTCGCCGGAGGCGAGTCAAATACCGTTTCAAAGACGTTTACACCCACCTATTCGGGAAATCACACGCTGATCGTTCGCGCAACATCGACCGTGTCCGATGACAATGTACAAAATGATGCATTTGGAGCCACGATGACCGTCGCAAGTTTGTACTTTAATTGCGATAATCTCAACGGATGGACTGCAGGAACCGAATGGGGGCTGAGTACAGACACTGCACTTTCCATGGGCAGCAGTTGCCATGCCGGCAATGGGCAGTCGTCGTCGTATTCGAATAATTTAGCGTCATCTCTCACAACACCGGTCATGGACATGTCAGACGCCGTGAGCAATCCCTCACGTACCAACGGATTGAGTTTCTACTACACAGGAAGTGCGGAAACGAATGATCGGTTGAAAGTGCAAGTGAAAACAGCATTTGGCAACTGGTTTGACCTGGCGACAGTACAGGGTACAGTCGATCAAAGTTTTATCGATGGGCAGGATTATCGGACTTTCTCAGTGAACGATGGTGGAATCATGTCACCACTGATTCCGGTTCCGCAGGAGCACTTTCACGCACAGACCCAGTTTCGATTCTTGTTTGAGTCGGACGCAACACTGACGGATATCGGTTATTACTTTGATGAGTTGGTCATTGTTTATGACCAAAAAGTTCGGGCAGAGGAATACGCATTGTCGTCAAACGGCATATCCACGGATGGTTCGGTCCCAGGTGAATGGGGTGCTGTGCGCGTGGAGGTGGTCAACGATGGTAACATCTCTGATTCAATATTGCCTCAAATTATCGGATTACCTGCCGAGTGGGAAGTCTATTATGCGAACCCGAATGGGGTCTCCATCAATGAACAATCAGGCGTTCTTCTCGCACCCGGTGAATCAAAACTCATCGATATCAAAATAAAACCAGATGAAAATGCAACTACCGGTTTCCAACAAATGACATTCAGAGGAGAGTCAAGCCAGTACAGCGACGTTAACACAACTCTTCCAATGCAATTCCAAGTTATGCCGGACAGAGAACCGTACATTCTTCGACCTGAGGTGGCGCCTGCATGCCCGCCAGGAAGTTCATGTCCGTTTTCTCTCGAAGTACAGAATCGAGGTGATGCAACAGATGTGTTTGTATTGGATCTTGATACGTCAAATCTAGGGCAAGGATGGAATGTGAATTTTGGGTGGACGCAAAGTGAAAATGTACTGGTGAGGCCAGATACTCCGGTCAATGTGGATTTCATCCTTACGGTGCCTGAAACTGCCATCCCAGATTCAATGTATGAGTTCTCATTAACCGCCACATCACAAAATACCTCCACGCGTAGCCATACTCAAGACATTGATGTTTCAGCATCGATGATTAGTGACGCCAGTGTAGGCATGACCCAAGAACAGAAGAACCAAATTTGGGAAATGGATGCAGGTGACAGTATTTCAATCGAATTTACCATTTGGAACAATGCCAGTCGCCAAGATATTTTTTCAATAAGTATCGACCATTCTAATGTTGGAAGTTGGGTGATTGAATCGCCACCAACTCAGGCTGCCGTGGTGAACAGTCAATCATCCGCCACGTTTCGTATCGAAGTGACATCACCAACTACTGCACAGGCAGGTGATATGGCGCCAAGCATAACGCCAACCATCACCTCACAGCGAAGTGGAATGGTCTTCCAAGGTGCTGAATTTGACGAGATTTCAGTTCGTACAGTGAGTGATTTACGATTAACGCTGATCGAAGCACCGATAAAATTGAAACCCGGCGTTCCGACTCTACTTACAGTCGATGTTGAAAACAATGGAAATGGACCTGTTGAGGCGATTCTTACCACTGAATCGATTCCTGAATCTTGGTCATGGTGGGTTCGAATCGACAACATGAACCATTCAGGTCCAATCGAATTATCTGCACGGTACGATAATGAATACGCCGTAACCCTCGATATCATGATTCTCCTTCCAAGCGAGGAACGGGCTGGAGAAATACACACGCTCTCATTTAGCGTGGAAAACAGCGAAGGGCTTCCAGACATTATGAATTCAGATAATGTCATCGAATTTGACACCATAACCGCCGCGGTAAGAATACCTTCTCTCTTCGCCAACATGACCGAATCAACTGCTGCAGTTGGCGATTCTTCTTCAGTAAGTGTGACCGTCAAAAATATAGGTAATGCAGTGGATGATTCGTTTGTAGTAATGGCAAGCGTTTCTGTATCTCCGCCGAACGATGAACTCATGAGTTTCTTGAGCGTTGGTGATTCGGGGGCCTCTCTTCCGATGGGGCTTTACAACCCATTTGTGATGGCTGCAGGACAAGAGATGGTCGTGAAGGTCGACATGATTATTCCTGATTCAATGCAGTTGAACAGCAGAATTGTAGTTTCATTTGAAGTGATTGCGGGAAATAATGCCGAAAATAAACCGTATGAACTGGTGCATGATGTGTTGATACTGGTCGATTCCCAACGGGTGCTCAACGCTGAATTAAGTCAGACCATGAACGGGACAACCGAATCAGGAACAGGCGTACCGTTTTGGTTGAATCTTACTTCAACATCCAGTCAAGACGAAATATACAACGTCGAGATTTCAAAACCCCAAGGTTGGCAGATTGTCTGCCTCGGATTGCTGGTCAATGAATCAGGAAGAAATTTTGAATTTGAACCGGGCCACATATCGCCAAAATATGAGGACATCAAGTGTGAATTGCACAGGTTAGAAGGGCCGCTTGAAGGAAATCTCCAATTTGTTGTTGAATCTGAAGACGGTGTGTTGAGTTGGCAGGATGAACAGTTTTACGTGTTTGAACAAATGGAAACTGAACAGTTCGAAATGAATGCGGAAGTCCTTGCTACTTCGATTGCAGGATTCCTGTTTGCCGCTGTAATTCTCACACTGTTGCTTCGTAAACGCTCAAACCGTGAAACTGAAGAGATGTACGATTCGCATCCGAAAACGATACCAGTGTTCGAAACAGTTGAGCTTGAACAAGGACCACCTATTTCATCGCCAACTCCAGAACCATCACCTGTGCCTCTACTCACTGGACCTGAAGTCCCAGCCGAAGGATTGCCAGCAGGCTGGTCGATGGAACAATGGCAGTATTATGGGCAGCAATACCTCGATACGAAACAGTAACAACCAACATACTGTAGGCGAATCACATGGAGTCAACAGTTTACCCCGCTGCTTGGTATCTTCTTTGGGCCGTGATTGCGGTTTGTGGGGTTGGGACTTGGTTCCTAAGGAATTTTACAGAACGGCTCGAAGCCACGCGAATGGTTGCCTTTTCGGGTGTGGCGGCAATGGTCGTGATGGTCGTATGGACTTTTACAGAATTTTGAGGGTTGAACGTGGAAATAGCAGACAGTGAAAGCCATCAATATTCGGGAACATACCCCTGCCGCCTCCCCGTATGGTGGGCGAGGGTAGGTGAGCCAGGCCCACACTTGGAAGAAGAAGGAGTCACGGGGATGAACATCGTACTCCGTATAGAAAAACGATTCACACGGCTCGAACGGATTCTCGCAAAAATACTCCGCGCTCCGCGTGAAGTTCGTCGACCGTTCGACCAAATGAACAGCATGTTATGGGAACTTTGCGATGGTACACGTAGCTTCCAAGAAGTATGTTCTGCTATGGATTCCACATTCAATGAAGACATCGCACCTGCCGTCGATCGAACTGCTGCCGGAATTGATGCATTAAAATCACGAAACCTCATGACCTTACTTCGTGAGCCTTTTACCGGGAAGTGGTTAATTTCTCCCGGAACGACGCCCAAAAATCAAACGCTCGCTGAAGTAGACGAGCATCGAAAGTTCGATGTGGAGCCGAGATCTGAAAAAGAGCGGGGTGCTGCTAAAGAAGACGAGCCAAATTCTCAACAGGCCGTCCAATCATCGTAACGCTCCCAACGTCTAGCCATGGACGTTCCATCAAGTGACCGAACTCTGATAAAAAACGAGCAACTGATTCGATGTCGTTGGCATCAATATCGGATGTGTCGATGCTTTGAATGGCCTTATCTTTCCAACGCACAGCTTGACCGACATCGCCCTGGAGTCGTTCAAGCATGGAATAAAGAGTATCGTAATCTAAGGGTTTTTTGAGGTACAAATGGATGTCAACATCAATAGCTGATTCAGCGCACATGAGTACCGCCTGCCGGGATTTCGAGCAACGAGGGTTGTGATACAACACAGGCATGATTATGCCAAGAATGAAGACATTAAAGTGGTTGCCAAACAATCCTCAAACCAATTCCGTCGGTTTTTTGTTGTTGGGGGGCTGAACCGCGAGATGAACAACGAGTCGAATCAGATTCGGTGAACCATGAGCCGCCTCTGTGGACCCTTCGCGGTGAATCTCCTTTGAATGGGGTTTGTTGTGGTGTATGGAGTGAGTAGTCAGGCGAGAAGGCGTCTTGGCACCATTCACTTACTTGGCCATGTAAGTCAAGAAACCCCCAAGGATTTGCTTTTTTTTGTCCAACTTCGCGTGTTGATGCACCCGAATTTCCAGCGTGCCACCCATAATCATTCAGTTCACTGTCGCGGTTGCCAAACGCCCAACGCGTGGTCGTTCCAGCCCTGGCCATGTATTCCCATTCCGATTCAGACGGCAATCTCCATTCCCCTGTAAATCCAAGTCGCTCAGTGCCTTGGTCTAATTCGTTTAACCGAGAAATGAATTCTTGACAATCGTCCCAAGAAACTTGTTCAACAGGTCTCAATCCTGCCGCCCAACCCTCAGTGAAAGCCGATGGGTTGACATCCATGATGGCTTGCCAATGCGCCTGGGTAACCGGGCGTTCACCGCAAAAAAATGGTTCAAGAATAGACACATGATGAGAAGGCTGTTCTGAACGCGTCCCCTTTGAATCTCCCATCAGAAATTCACCGGGTTCGACTAAAATGTATCGTCCACCGTACTCGTCATCGAAGTAGGGCCGTGAATCCGACATGGAATCACTCGTCTTGAGAGTTCATCATCACTGCGGTATTGAGGACAGCGTCGACAAGTGAATGCATACGTTCAACCGTTTTTGGGTCGCTAAGTTGGCCATTCTCGTCAAATGCCTCTTTGACATGACCCACGGAAAGTTGCTCAGGAACAGGCCATGCATGAAGCCAGCGTAGCATGATGCGCATGTGATTGAGGGTGTTGGCATTTTGAATCCCCCCTAGGGTGCTCATGAGCCCGAATGCTTTGCCTCCGACATGCTTGTCATACAACCAATCGAATGTATTCTTCATGACCCCGGACATGGTGCCGTGATATTCAGGGGAGCACACTAAGAATGCATCGCATTCCGCTGCTAATGATTGAAATTCTTTGACATTTGCGTTTTCCCAACATCCGTCCTCACCCACGAACGGCAACGGTTTTTCATTGCAATCCCAAAAAATGACTTCGGCACCCTTCGAACGTGCGTAATCGAGAGCAAGATTCACCATCATGCCGCTTTTTGATGTAGGTCTGTACTCTCCTGATAGGCCAAGAATTCGCATATTCGATGTACTCATACCCTTGACTTGGGCCGGAGGTTTTTGAATATAGTGTCCATAATGGTAGGACAACAAGAAGCAATGCTTATGCCGGTCGGTTATCCGCTTTGGTATGGTGACACCATGGAAGAGACAGGTAATCCTCCCGGCGATTCAAATGCAGTTTCTGAAGCTGTAGCAGAATCAATGGCCGCAGCATTGCGTTCAGCAGGTCTCGGCGATATGATTGAGCATGTCGAGGTTAAACAAATGGGGTATTCTGAAAATGTTCTTGAACGCGTTATCAAGCAACACGACATAAAAGACCGTGAAGGATTCCTCACATTCGCCCACACCATGGACGAAAACGACAACAATTATCTCAGCGAAGATGAACTTCAAAATGCTGCCAAAAAATGGCATGGTATGAAATCTCAAGAACCATCTGAGCCTCAAGTGGATGAAGAGAATACCATCGAATACCTCCTTCAACTCGGAGAGGAATGTTCTCGTAAAAACGACTCAAAAGGGGCATTGTCAGCGTTTAACAAGGCGATTGCCTTAGATCCATCCTGCGACATGGCCTGGTTTAACCGAGGTGTGCTTCTTGAAGCAGAACAAGATGCCCGTGGTGCCCGTCAAGCATTCCAAATATGCCTTGATATCAATCCGAACAATGCTCCAGCAACGGCGAACATCGCCACACTCTTGGAACGAATTGGTGATGATGCCGCTGCATACGAAATGGCGGTCAAAGCACTCGCTTTTTTCCCCGGACACCCTATGCTTCTCGACGTCAAAACACGTTGTGCTGAAAGCGCAATCAAAATGCCAATTGAAAATATGCCGATTCAAGAACCAACGCAGACCTTTGATGAGGTCGAAGTTGAGAAAGTCATGAAGGAAGCAGGTGTTACCGATAAAGAAGCAGTCTTGGCTGAAGCTCTTCACCATGATTCCGATTCAAATCAACACCTCGAATATCAAGAACTCAAATCAGCTGCTTCAGTCGTCGCAGCAACACAAGAAATCCAGCAGGTCATCGAAAAGACCGAGGTGCCTGAACCGGTTGCTCCTGAGCCAGTGACCGAAGCAGTCGAAGAACAACCGTTGAACCTTGACGAACTTGTTGAAGAAGCAACCGGAATGATTCGTGCAGGAGACGCCAAGGGAGCACTTGAGATATTGAGCCCCCACCTCAAAACAATAGGGGCACAGCATGCAGGTGCATGGAGAATTGCAGGCGGGGCCATGGCTCGAATGGAACTCGATGACCATGCTATTTCAGCACTCGAGCATGCGCAGTCGCTTGACCCAAACCAAGGCTCAGGCTGGTTTAATCTTGGTTCAATTCACCAACGAAGAGGCAGTAACGATGAAGCGATACAGTGTTACCTAAGGGCAATGGATGTGCAAGCGGATTATCTCAAGGCAGCGGTTAAATGCAGCCAACTGTGCCATGCTACCGGTGATATCGAAAACTTCCTCAACTCGAGTCGAACAGTCCTTCGTCTCGACACAAAGAATCCTGTTCGTGAAGAATTTATTCGCGTTCTGGTCGAATTAGCCGAAGGAGAAGCAAATGTATTGGAGAGCGTGCAAGGAATACCTCCAACACTGCCTGAAGGCCCACATCTTGCTACTGAAGCCATTGAATATTTGGGCCCTGGTCACACTGCAATGCACGCCCGAGCCTATACGGCTGCAAAGAACAATGTTCAAGCGGTCACCATCTGGAAATCCATGATTAAACAGGACGGTGAAAACCCTGATATTTGGCGCGGATTAGCCCGCTCACTTGAATCTGCAGGTGACTTGGCAACCGCAGAAAAATGTCACAGGAAAGCCGATGCACTCGGAGGAGTTGCTGTCCAAACTATCGTACATGAGGATGTTACTCCAACACCGATTCACCAACCCGTTGAGGCAGAACCAGTTCCAGTACCGGTGCCAAGCATCGTTGCGGCTCCTGCTCCAGTACCCGTCCCAGCACCGGCTCCTGCCCCTGTCATGCAAGATTCACAAGAAGATCAAGCGGATTATTACATGAATGCACTTGGACTGCAAACTCCAGTTAAACAATCTTCACCCGAGGTGGTTCAAGAAACGATTGCTGACTCGACATCTCTTTTGACTGAGTCAGCGAATTTACTATCGCAACGTGAGCCGCTAATGGAAATCAACGAGCCAGAACCTCAATCTTCATTCGACCTTACCCAGGCTGCAGCGGATGCACAACGCTTGGTGTCGGTATCGGCAAATGCTGAGGTGGATTCAAGTTCAGTTGCAAACCAAGATATTGCTTGGTACAACCAAGGCGTTGGTCTCATCTCTGATGGCAAGTATAAGGAAGCACTCTCATGTTTTGACCGCGCCCTACCATCCTTTACTGGAAATGAAGAAATGCTCATGCGAATACTTAACGGCAAGGGTAATGCGTTCTACTATCTTGAAGAATACCCAAAGTGTGTTGAATCATACCACCAAGCAATGCTCATACGGCCATCAGAGGTTCAAGGTAAAACGCTCTACAACATGGGCAGCGCATATGCCGAGATGGAGCGTTATCCTGATGCCATTAAATGCTTTGAACAGTCGGTTCCACGCGGACTTAGCCCAGAAGAAATTAAGCGGGCAAAAGAACAAATACGCCGGTGCGGTATATTGCACAAGGAAGTCGAACGAAAAAATAAACGCCGATAACCGGGTTTTACGCTCTATTTTAGAAACAGGTTCATAGAGAAGTGGTGAGTGGACGAAACATGGACTGCGGAACCTGCGAAACATCGAGCCCTGTGCAGTTGATGACTCCGGAAGTTGTCAACGTCAATTTGAGTATCTCCAATAAGGCTCAAGAAATGCTCTCCGATGCCTTTGGAGACGACCGTTCTATGGCGCTCTTAGTCGGCGTTCTATCCGGAGGATGCTCTGGCTATATGTACGATTTACAGATTGTCGAAGAAACAGACCAAAGTTGTCAAGAAATCACTGTCGATGGTTTCAAGGTTCTCGTGCCAAACGCGTCGAGTCACCTCCTTGACGGAATCGAAATTGATTACGTTGACCGTCTCATGGGCGGCGGATTCAAAATCAACAACCCAAATGCGGAATCATCTTGCGGTTGTGGCGAATCATTCTCTTGAGGTGAGTTCATGCCGCTCGTGGCTTATCCCGACGCTGCGCTTACAATTTGGCAAGGTAAGGATGCCCTCCAATTTATAGATGGTTTGTCAACAAACAAAATGGTCGACATGATGAAAGGACAACTCGTGCAAACCGTGTTCACCTCATCTCAAGCCAAGATCATTGATTTTGTCACCGTCTTCCACATGGGTGAAGTGTTGGCAGTACAATGCCATCAATCAAAACTACAGAACCTGTTGAATCACGTCTTGCCACGGATACTCGGACAGGATGTAACGATTACCGACGTTACAGAACGAAATCAGTTTGCTGTTGAATACAAAGTTAAAAATGAACATGTCGGGACATTTATCTCAGTCAACAATGTGACGTATGGACGTACAGAATCAAACTTGAACATCGTGATAGCATCGAAGGAAAATACATTACAGCACAGCGGTACAATCGCTGAATTTGATGCGTGGAGAATAGAAAACCTCGTGCCGTGGAATAACCACGAAATTACCATTAAAAACCATCCACTTGCAGCAGGTCTGAGTAAATTTGTTCACCCAGCGAAAGGGTGCTACATTGGTCAAGAAATTCTAGCTCGGATGGTTTCAAGAGGCCGTCAAGGCAAAAACCTTGTACGTTGCAAAAATTCGGAAGTGGATGATAAACTGATTACTACCCGGGGAGAAATATACTCGCTGGGTATTGTTCGTGCCATTCAGTAACCGAGAAGTTCCTTCAGTTGTGACTTGTAGAAGTTACCAGAGCCTTGCAGTGATTCAAGTTCGCCTTCAGACAGTTCAAGTTCCAGAATCCGTTCAATACCGCCTGCACCAAGAATAACTGGCACACCAATGTAAACATCATCAAGCCCGTACTGACCGGTAAGATGGGCCGAAGCAGGAATGAGTCGCTTCCGGTCGTTAAGCACGGCTTCAGCCATGACTGCAGCTGCAGAGCCTGGGGCATAAAATGCAGAACCACGTTCGAGTAGTTTGACGATTTCACCACCGCCCGATGCGGTTCTCTTACAAATGGCATCAATTGTTTCTTCATCGAGTAAGTGAGTAATTGCGATGCCACCAACGGTAGTGAAACGTGGGAGTGGAACCATGGTATCACCGTGACCGCCAAGGACCATTGCCTGAACATCCTCTTCGGAACATCCAACTGCCTGTGCAACAAAGTGAGTCATGCGCGCACTGTCGAGAACTCCTGCTTGACCACAAACGCGGTTTGCAGGAAATCCTGTCACCTTTTGCATATGGTACGTCATCAAGTCAAGTGGGTTCGTGACCATGACAATTGTAGAGTCCGGGGCATGATCTCGAATACCTTCGCCAACTTGCTGAACAATACCTGCATTCTTGGCAATCAAATCTTCACGGGTCATACCCGGTTGGCGAGGGAAACCCGAGGTGACAACAACGACACTGGCACCTGCAATATCGTTGTAATCGGAGGTACCGGTGATTGAACCATCGTAATTCAAGACCTGACCGTTTTGAGACATATCCAGCGCTTTTCCTTTGGCAAAACCTTCGTAAATATCAAGCAAGACAATATCGGCAATTTTCATCTGTGCAAGTACAAATGCGCATGTTGCTCCAACGTTTCCGGCTCCAATTACTGCAATTTTTCTTCGATGACTGGTCATAATATATCCCTCGATAAACTTTCCAACACTCGACCATCAATAAGCAACATGGTCCAACGCCTTGGAGACAGACAACAGAACACGAGAATATTCATGTTTTTGACAGAATTATATCACCCTTCTAGAGCGTGTTCTCTAAGAACCCCCTCTTTGTGGCAAGAACACCCCCCGTCGTATCGATGCGACAATCGGGGCTCGAGGAAGTTGTATGAAACTTGGAGTACCAATGGAACCAGAAGGCGAAACGAGAGTTGCGATAACTCCTATGAGCATGAAAAAATTGCTCAAGGCTGGCTTTGAAGTACACATTGAAAAGGGTGCAGGCGCTTCGTCAAACTATGCAGATTCTGCATACGAAGAAGCAGGCGCAAAGGTTGTATCACGCAGTGATGCGCTTGCATGCGACACTATTATTTCGATTCGTTATCCAGGACTGGACGGTATTTCCAAAGGCACACGTATTGCTTGTGTTGCAGACCCCTTTCGACACCCTGAGCATGTCAATGAATGCATAGCGGCAGGTGTGACGCTGCTTTCAATGGACATGATTCCTCGGAGACTTTCTCGTGCTCAGTCGATGGACGTCAATTCGAGTCAAGACAATCTGGCTGGCTACAAGGCTGTTCTACTCGGAGCTGCTCATGTTCCAAAGGGCATTCCAATGATGACCACATCAGCAGGAACCGTACGGCCAGCGAAAGTGGTCATTATGGGCAGTGGTGTCGCAGGATTACAAGCGATTGCTACTGCTAAGCGATTGGGAGCAGTCGTTTACGCATCAGATGTTCGAAAGTCGGCCGCTGAGCAAATTGAATCGGTCGGTGGACGATTCATCGAAGTCGACGGCATGGATGACTTTGAAGATGAATCAGGCTATGCAAAGCCACTCACTCCAGAGTTTATTCAAAAGGTCAACGATACGGTCTGCGGTGTGGCTGCAGATGCTGACATCATCGTAACGACGGCTCGTATTTTCGGTCGTCCAGCACCAATTACCGTCCCATCAAGCGCCATCAAGACGTTCAAATCTGGTGCAGTGGTTGTCGACATGAATGCCGACGTGGGCGGGAATTGTGAAGACACTGAAACAGGCAAAATCATCACGACCAAAAACGGCGTTATCGTTGTGGGGACATCGAATCTTCCCGGCACTTTAGCAACAACTGCGAGCATGTTGTATTCAAACAACTTGACAACATTCATCACTTCGTTGGTCAAAGACGGCGAACTCACGATTAACGATGAAGACGACATTTTAGTCGGTGCACCTGAAGGATCTGATTTCTATGTCAACGGCATGGGAGGAGTTCTTCTCTGCCATGAGGGTGCCTTGCATCCAAAACAAACACGCCTTGGAGGTGTTCTCTGATGGAGCCCGCATTCTTAATTGGAAACGTTACACTGTTTATACTCGCTATTTTCCTCGGATTCGAATTGATTACAAAGGTTCCAGCAACATTGCACACGCCTCTAATGAGCGGTGCAAATGCTATTTCTGGTATCAGTATTATTGGCGCATTGTTTGGTTCAAATGTTGCGTTCGATGGCGGAGCAACTGCTCTTTCGGGACTACTTGCGTTTGTCGCAATCGTCCTTGCGATGATCAATGTGGTCGGTGGATTTGCCGTTACCAACAGGATGCTCAACATGATTGCTGGAAAGAAGCGCGGAGGTGCTTGAAATGGAAGATTGGGTCTCTGTTGGATATTTGATTTCCGCAGCACTGTTCATTTTTGGACTGAAAAAGCTCGGACACCCCAAGACTGCACCGTTTGGTAATCAACTCGGCGCCATGGGTATGCTCGTTGCTGTCATCACGACCGTTGCGCAAATGCAACTCACGGGTGATGGGGTTGTTGACTGGACACTCATCGCTGGTGGACTTGTACTTGGGTCACTGATTGGTTATTGGATGGCTGTCAAGGTCGAGATGACCGGGATGCCGGAACTGGTTGCATTGTTCAACGGTTTTGGCGGTGCAGCATCTGCCCTTGTTGCTCTCTCAGAAATTCAAAAGTACATTGCCGAGCCTGATATCGTTCCAACTGGACTTGAAATTACCGTCACTATGATCGCTGCTGGCTTGTCTGCACTCGTTGGATGGATGACCTTAACGGGTTCTTTACTCGCAATGTACAAACTCAAAGGTGGAATCGAAGTCTTTGGAAAATGGATTCGCACGCCTACGTGGGGTCCAACATGGCTCAATCCAGTCAAGGTACTCTTGTTCCTTGCAGTCATCGCACTCATCGTTGCAAGCATCGATGACCCAACCAACGAGCAATACCTTTGGGGAATCATTGGTATTTCATGTATCCTCGGCATCATACTTGTTCTCCCGATTGGAGGAGCAGATATGCCGGTGGTCGTTTCGTTGCTCAATTCTCTTTCAGGAATTGCAGCTGCTTTCACTGGATTTATCATCGGCAATTCGGTGCTCATTATCGCTGGTTCATTGGTCGGGGCTTCCGGGCTCATCCTGACCTTCATCATGTGCAAGGCAATGAATCGAAAACTCATCGATGTATTGTTCAAGTCATTTGGCGGTGATGGTGAGAAGCAGTCACTCACACGCACCAAGATTGGCTCCGATGCAGATGAAGTTGCCATGATGCTCGATGGTGCTCAGAAAGTCATCATCGTCCCGGGTTACGGAATGGCCGTATCCCAATGCCAGCACGCTGTCAAAGAGTTTGCAAACCTCATGGAAGAGAAATTCGACACGGAAATCAAATACGCCATTCACCCCGTAGCAGGGCGAATGCCGGGGCACATGAACGTCCTACTGGCTGAAGCGAATGTACCGTACGAGCAACTCATTGAAATGGATGAAATCAACAGTGAATTCCCAGAATGTGATGTCGCCCTCGTGATTGGTGCGAACGACACTACCAATCCTGCCGCCCGAAGTGGAGAAGGACCTTTGGCAGGAATGCCAATCATCGATGCAGACAAGGCACGTACTGTAGTGATCATCAAGCGTTCACTCTCCGTTGGTTACGCAGGAGTCGATAACGACCTGTTTTACATGGACAAGACCATGATGCTCTTCGGCGACGGTAAGGCTATGATGGGCGATTTGAACACTGCAGTAAAAGAAATTTGAAGTGATTGATATCGGTTCAATTCATGCCCCTTAGGGGCATGGTGAAAAGGAACGTTCAAAGGGCGGCGGTGTGTCGAAAGCAACAGGTGGGACCATGCTATCACGCAACTCTCGATTCTTGATACTTGGATTGATTGGACTGCTCTTGATTGCACCCGCTCTCGCCATGCCAGGAGGGCCTCCTTGGAAGAGTGGAGATAACCTCACCGTCGAAGTGGGATGTACGTGTCACGGCGATGGTGCTGCTTCCAGCGAAGTGGTCGTTTCAATTTCTGGCGTCCCACGAGCATACACTCTTGACCAATCGTATGAATTTACAATTTCACTTCAACATGCATCCAACGAACTGGGAGGATTCATGCTTTGGGATTACAACAACGGTGCACTTACGCCCGGTGAAGGTTCACAATCGGTTGCTGAAGAACCAGGCGCACTCTCACAATCCGCTGTTGGAAACGATTGGGTAGTCACGTGGACTGCACCGAGTTCAGATGTAGGAATCATTCCATTCCAACTCGTAGGTAATGCGGTCAATGGAAATGGAAACTTCGATGCAGGAGATACGTGGAATATTGTATCCTTTTCCATCAGCCCTCCAGATACAGCAACCAATGACAACGACGAAAACCTCGCACTCCGCACCATTAGCGTCGGTGATTACGAATCTCTGTTTGTTGCTGTAGAAGACCCTGAAGCGGTGGAAGCAGAACGACAAGAAGAACTCGCAACCCTGTTCTTTGACGAAGGAAACATCTACTACTTTTTCTCTCTTTCAATTATTATTGTTGCAGCTGTTATACAAGGTGAATTCTACGAACGCAAGTTTGGAGGAGGACCTGAACACCTCGATAAGAGTCTTGCTATACCTCAAGGCGTTCGTCGCAGTGCTGTTTTCGCAGTGCTGCTCATCGGGTTCGCATGGACGGTTGACAACGACCAATCTTGGGAAGTACTGCTCAGTATGGCTATGCTCACACTATGGGCATTTTTTGGCGTGTACAGAACCATTGTTCAAGCACGCGCTCCGGCACAGTCCAAAGACCTCGTGTGAATCTCCTACTCCTCCAAAGGAACTGAGGGAATCCTATGTCTCTGCAACTCGAATTGGACCAAGAGAGACATATTCAAGAGCACTTGAATGAACTTACTTCTCGGACAACTCTTGTTTTCTTTTTAGCGACCGTTTTCACATTGGGATGGCTAACGCAAATCGACCAAATATTAGATGTGCTGCTAAGCCGTTTGAATCCGTGTGATGATGGTTGCCTCAACCTCTATGACCCAGCCCGATGGAGTGCAGTTCGGTGGATGAGTTCTGCAATATTGGGTGTTGCGACAGCGGCGCCATTGGCATTTTATAACGGCTGGAAATTCGCTCGGCCAGGACTTCTACCAACTGAACAGCAATGGGTTAAATCGTGGTTTCTTGGCGGTAGCATTACGCTTGTTCTGGCAGTACTAACAACGGTGGGGTTCCTGTTTCCTTTTCTGTTTGAAACCGGTCACCAAACCCACGAATCCATGCAACTGGATGCACGGTACGATGCAGTCCACATGCTATCGATGACGGTAGCAGTTGTATGGGCACAGGTCATTGTAGCATGTGCGCTCAGTGCTATGGTACTTGCCGGTTGCTTGGGGATGCTCAACCGAGAAACTGCAGACTGGTGGAGACTGCGAGTATACGGAATCGTATTGCTGCTCTTGCTTGCATCATTGCCCGAATACGGTGGATTTGCATTGATCTTAACCGCCTCTGCAATCGCACTCATCGAACGCGGTAGCCGTCGATGGTTACTGGCTGAACCACCCATGTTCAGTGGGAAAAATCCGATTATGGATGCTGAGGGTGGAATGCGGAACATGCTACTGGTCGACTGCACCTGCAACGGAGCTGGAAACCCTATACCGAACGGTGCTCATTCACCAATTGCAATTCAGCGTATTACCAATCTGTGCCATTCGGTACAACAACAGGAGAGTGTACTGGAAAAAATTCTCAGCCATCGCCTCACTGATGTCCTCATTAGCGGATGTTCGTCTGAACCGTTGCCGGACGGATTCAAACAAAATTGCAGAACGCTTGGCTGTAAACTTCGAGGAATGGACATGTTGGAGCACCAATCCTACCGAACATTACCTTCACCGTTTGAGATTACAGAATTTGAATTGAAAGTGATGAGCATAGAGGACCCTTGGTCCAAACACGGCATACCTGGCAGAATACACGAGTCCTTGAAGGACCTAAAAGGAATAGAACTTCTCATTGACACACGTCGTAAAGAGGACACTTGGGGGATGCAATTAGAGCCTCACCAACTGCTCATCCATTTGGACCCATTCACTGGAAATCAAGTAAGAGATTCACTTGAAAATTTACCAATGACAACCCAACTGTTACTGCATCAGTAAAGCCAAGCATTGAAACCCTTTGTCCTTCTGCGATTAAGCATGAGTCCGAGGTTTGGTGTGCCAATCCTCGTTGCACTTCTACTTGCAAGTTCTTGGTCGTTCATGAACAACGACACAGTTGAACAATGGGTGAGCGATAATGCGATTACAATACAAGAACAAGACGTCCCTTTGTTGCAGTTACAAGAGCAAGAACGATGGCTTGTACTTGTCGTTGATTTTGATGAATCTCCTGCAAACGAAGCCTCTGGTCCAATCCAAGCGGATTTACTGCTCAATGATGTGGCTCGCGAATATTTATTCCAATTATCGGGCTCTACAACAGAGATTCACATTGATGTGAGTACCAGAGTGACGCGTGCTTCAGGGACGCTTGCAGACTATGGAAGTGACACAAATGGTAATCGAGATACGAACCAAAAAGGTGAATTTTTACCGATGAAATTGGCTGAAGAAGCAGTCCTTGATCACATGACCTATGCAGACTGGGATGAATACGACCTGAATGGAAATGGAGTAGTCGACCGGTTGCTTATACTCCATACAACAAAGGGGCAAGAAGAAAACCCTGGCCAAACGAGTAAGATTTGGAGCCATTTCACCCGCTTTGATACAGCCATCCAAGTGGAAAGCGGTGTTGATGTTGCCCATTACACGATGGCCAGCATTAAGACAGGCTCAAGTGGGATGGGGACAATATTGCATGAAATGATGCATCAAATGGGTGCTATGGATCTTTATCCCGTACATGATTCAAGCCGATTAAACGACTGGCAAGGTGTGGGTGATTGGGATATTATGGCAAGTGGTAATTGGAACGGAGGTGGGAATTGGCCTGCGCTTCCGACCTCTGCATCTCTCGAACTGCTTGGCGCAAACCGTTCACAGACCATGGATTTGAATTGGCCAGAAACAGCGCAAGCACCTTGCATTGGCCCAAGTGTGGATATGAAAGGAATGAGCGAAAACGGCTCTTCACTCAAAGTACCGCTTTCTGCGGAAGAATTCGTATGGATCGAATACAGGTCGAATTATGGATTTGACCAACATCTCCCCGGTTCAGGAGTACTGGTGACCTATCAAGACAGAAGCGTAGGTGATGAAGAGCAAAATGAACTCAACAGGGACCCCGACCAGCCATGGCTTACGGTCATCGAAGCAGATGGTCGAACAGATTTGCGGAGGGGTGTCAATTCAGGAGAAGAATCTGATCTGTTTCAGAACGGTAGCACATTCGGGGCAGAAGGTATCCTCATTTACAATCACGATGGAATTCTTGTGCCGTGGGTGGCAACAGTTGAAATCAACATCACGGTAACCGTCCATTTTAACGCTCCAAAATGCACGTCGCAGTTCACCATCGACGCTCCAGACTTTGGTGGTGTACTTCTACCACAACAGCCTTTTGAACTTCTCGTTTCAGTAATCGAACCATGCCAATTTGCCCACAACCTAACCGTATCTGACGGGCGCACTTTCATCCAACAAGAATTGCTGGTTAACGAGGGAGAGAATGTCGTCCAGTTGCAGTTCTCAACACCAGGGACAGCAAATGCAGAGGCAGTAATCCAAGGAACATTCAGTTGCGGAAACGATACAATCCATATCAATACACAGATTTTGACGCTGGGGCGCATCCCTGTAGAAATCACTGAAACTGGCACACTTCAGGCCTATGGTTCATCGACCATAGAAATCCCCATTGATTCACTTGGTAATTCTGAACAATCCTTTACTGTAGAATTGGATGGACCAATGTCTCGAATTGGGGAAGTTGAAAATAGAATTGTTCTCACCGGCAACGATAGCCTCGAAGTACAAATTGACCCCAATGGCCTCTTACAGAACAGGATGTCGGTCGATGGGCAAGTTGTCCTGATCTCTCAGAGTGGTCATCGTTGGAGCATACAACTTGAATATTCTGCAATTGACGGTGAAATAAATACGTTCGATGAGTGGAGAACGCCCGGTCGTCTACTCGGATTAGCTGGACTGATTTGCGCAATATGGGTTCTGTTAGGAATGGTTGACATCAACCGAAAGCCCAAGAAAGAAGAATCTCATTCCACGGCCGGTCCATTCAACCTCGTCGAGAACGCTGAATCAAAAGAAATCGACGCTTGGGGTCGAGAACTCGACCCAAGTTAGTCAATTACGACCCGGTAACCATCGTTGCATGTGAAGGTAGAACCAGCGGTCATGGAAAGGTAAAGCACAAAGCCACATTTTGTGAACTCCTTCGGAAAGACGGACTGCCAAACAAGCGGCCTCCCATGTTCGAGGCGCGTCTTCATGAGGTTGAATGAGCCATGGAGCGTGGGCGTTTCCTACCGGGGTTTCGTACACTCTCCATCGACTACCGTACTTGAATCCGGGGCGCAATAGTACACCACGTCCTACCAGGTCAGTATACAAATCAAAATTGGAATCCAACTGATTTTCGTCAATTGAGGCTTGGACAAGTTGACCTTCTTCATGACGAAGGTGTCGGCCGGACAGATGTTCGACACCGATTGAGTCCCAATGCCAATTGGTAGCATTTGGAATGTACCATCCATCACCTCGGGCAATTCGAGTCCCCCACAAGTCTGCAATTTGAACACGTTCAGAGTTCGAAAAGGAGGCCCAAAGTTGCTGATGGCCACTTGGTTCTACCTGCGACAGCAGGTACATGGTGACATCCATTTCCTCATCGATGACCAAAAATTCTGCCAACATTCCTTGTTCGTGGACCCATGATGTCCATTCGACCATTTCCATCCAGTCAATTTCATCTGTAGTCCAAGCCCAACGAACATGTGCAACTGGCATTTCCTTTGAGAAAATTTGCTCACGGTTCCACCGTAAGGCCCATGTTGCTGAAGGAATTTCAATATTCCACTTGCTTGGAATATTCTGTGCTGGAATCAGTAATTCACCACCGCTTCGGGCGGTATCGAAAAGAATACTGCGGGCGATGACATTGGGGTCCTTCTCAACTGCTTCTTCAAACCAGGAATCAGAGGGTAGAGGGAGATGACGATGCCAGTGACAAAACAGAATCTCTTCAGTCGAAACGCGTATGCTTTCATCCGACTGCATGTACCCAATGGCACTTTTTTGATACAGTCTCGATGATAATGGTGGCTCAATATACCATTCACCATCTTTCTGGTACGGGGGTGCAAGGGGTTGAGCTGGAGGTAGATTCGTGGTCAGTGGAGACCCAAGAGGGCGGGTCGTTCTTTGACGCGGTGTAAACTTGCGGTTCTGCCTCGCCATGTAGATGCGTTGTGTCCTCGACATTTGAGTTTAGGGTTACCGATGGGGCTATGTGCTCCCGCTTCTACGAAGTATTGGGGAGCCAAGTGGTAGACGGTTATCTGGGGTCGTTGACGACGGAAGAGCGAATGCTTTTGCATTTGTTTGACCATAACCTCCCCGAAGGTGCTTGGGAAGCGCCTGCAGCTCTAACGCAGGCAGGTATCTCAGCAGCCGTACATGTACAGCGTAAACACGTGCCACGCACACTCAAACGGCTGGAACAACGAGGTGACTTGACGACCGATAAACGCCATGTCCCGGGAGCCAAACAGCGTAGGCAAGTCTACGGTTTGACAGCGAATGGAAGAGAATTGGCGCGGAAATTACGAGAAAAAATTCTCAACCTCTTTGTTCTTAAAAACGGCGAGAAAACTCTCCTTTCAGAACTTCGGAAGGGCGGCCAGGCTACACTTGACCTACTGTCCTACATTGACGAAGGGATGAACATGCATGAAAATCCTGTCGTGTCTCCTGTCTCCAATCCAGAAGGTGTCGCCTCACTGGATGCCCAAGCCGGTGAAAATCTCATTCGCCGACTGTTTGCCAGGGCTTGGGAAGACGGTAAAATCACGAAAGATGAACAATACTTGCTCACTGAGGTCGTAGACTTCCTTGGAATGCATCCGGAACGTGTGCGACGTCTTTCTGATGAGGCTCGAAAAGAACAAAAAGCCCCACCACCTGAAGAAATTTATCTTGATATGCTCCGTCAGGCCATGGTTGATGGTGAACTTGTCGATGATGAAATAGCATTGTTGGAAACGGTCCGAATAGCATATGGATTTGATCGACTGACGCACGACAAATTGCTTGAGGATGCTAAAAAATCGCCTCTGGTTTCTGAAAAGTACATGACCTACAGATCGACGCTCATCACAGCACTTCAAGATGGAATAATAACCGAAGATGAAGGCGCCATGCTCGCAACACTACGAGAAACATTAGGAATTACCGATGTGCAACATGCGAGTCTCCTTGCGGAACTGCGCGATACAATCAAATGAGAAACAAACAACGAGTAAACTGAGGGTCGATTATGGGAATGTCAGATGAGGAAGAGGCAGTGTATGAAGATTTGAAAAACCTCAAGAGTTTACTCAAACAATCAGGTGAATCGAAAGTGGTTCTCATCGGAGATATCATGATGGACTGTTACATTCACGGTTATGCAAACAATCTCAACTCAAGAGCACCAGTGCCAGTTCTACGTGAAACGATGCGAGAGGAAGATGTCGGAGCGGCAGCACACGTCGGCAGAGGTTTGAATTCCATGGGATTGCAAAGTTTCCTGTTCGGTGTTGTCGGCGATGACCGGGCGGGTCTCAATATATTACAGTCTCTGGACGATGAAGGGGTTGCTACTGGAGGTATTTCGATCATTGACGGGCGAACAACGACCGTTAAAACACGAATGTTAGCAACACGCGAAAGTCTCGTCAGCGATGAACAATTATTACTGCGATGGGACGTCGAAGATGACAACCCAGTACCGCTTGACGCATCACAATCACTCTATGACAATGCCATGCTCGAAGTGGAAAATGCTGATGTTGTTATTCTATCCGATTACGGCCAAGGCGTTGTCAATGACGCTGGTGCTGACCGAATCATCAAAACCGCTCGCAGTAAAAATGTACCAATAATCGCAGACCCTAAGTTAACCGGCCTTCATCGAACTCACGGCGTTAACTGGATTTTATTCCAGTCTCAAGGATTGGAATTAATGCGACGAAGACTGGGTGTTTCAACCGGAAGTGAAGCAGCAATGCAACTTATTGAAACGCATGACTGGAATCACTTGGTTGTCCTGTCAGGTGAAGCTGGAGTCACCATCTATTCGAGAGATGAAGAAGTTGTCCATGCACCATGTACACTCGATGATTTACGACAAATGATTGGACTCATCGACGCGGCAGCAGTCGCCATCGCTGTTGCGATTTCCAAGAACATGTCTGTACGTAATACGGCACTGCTCGCCAATGCGGCATGTGAATGTATTTTGGGTGCTGACAAAACTGAATCTTTTGTGTTGAGCCGTGAAGACCTTATCGATCGAATCGGTGAAATGTCGTGGAACTTGCAAGTTTCAAAGCGCTGAGGTGTTTCAATGAGTTCATGGCCGAGGCCTACGACTGCTGACATTGCGCTTCGAGCATTCGCTTCGAGTCCATCACGTCTCTTTACTGAAGCATCATTGGGTATGCAAGACATCTTACTCTCAGATGAAGCACAAAGAATTCTCAACACACATGTTCGCCATTCCTCACTTTGGCAAATAGAGGCGCCCCATGATGGTGGGTCTCAAGCGTGGGATTTACTTCTTGTTCAATGGCTTGAAGAAGTGCTGTATCGGGCAGAAATACACAACCAATGGCTGGTAGACTGTCAGTTGGCGTTTTCTTGGGAAGAAAAGAAAGTGATTGCTTCTGGACATGTTTCTTGGGTTGAGAGTGAACATGTGGAACGCGAAGTGGAAATTAAGGCAGTAACGAGTCATGAATTGCAATTCACCGAATTGAAAGTATCCGAACATGCCCACTCTCCTTGGGAGCAAGTGCCGGATTTTCAGGGTCCTGGTTGGTTCTGTGACGTCGTTTTTGATATCTGAGTCACGAGGCCATCGTACCGAATACGAGTGCCAAGATAAAAGCCAACTGTGTTGAACACAACGTCCATTATTTTGTTGCCGAGTTCTTCAACTGCGAACTCATACGGAAGGTATAATTCCAAAACTTCCCAACCAATACTGAGGAGGAAAAACAACTTCCAATGGTTGAAAATATACCGACCTGTCGTCGACCATATGAAGAAATGGATGACTGAATAGAAGTTCACGAAAGCCATTTGAAAGCCTCAGGAGTGGGAATTCCAATGGTGGACATGCGCTCTCCTCAGCCTAACCCACACACTTCCTCCATCCCGATACCCCACAGCACCCATGGCTCCGAGTAGGGCTGCTCCGTTCCCGGCCTGACCTATTCCCCCGGCTATCCAATTCCTGTTTCCCTCCGGAAACAGTTCACAGCACCCGAGTCATGTGGGGGCGAGACATCAACGTCCGCATGTAGAAACCAAAGAGCCGCTTTCGCCGCCCAAAGGCGTTCAGTCCACCGTGAAGACGATTTGTGGTACAGGGTACGCCTAGCTCCCCACCTATCCCATGTAGCCCTAAGGCCAACTCTATTTGAACGAAACCCATGTTCGTTACTGAAAATCATTCCACCGGTGTTTCTTCTTCATACTTTGACGGGCATGAAGTCTTGATAATTTGAGCCTCGAAAACATATTCTCCATCAAGGTAGCGAAGGACACCTTGAGCGTATACGGTTCGGTTATCTCCAAGACCGTTCGATACAGAAGCATCGATGTAATCCACTAAAACCGTGTGATCAAGGCCGTGTAAAAGAAAAACGCTTCCGTTCGAGTCGATACTTCCGTCAACCACTTCACCGCGTAAAGCAATTTCTTGGTCGATGAAATCTGAAGGTGAATTCATCACTTCATCGACAGAACGAGTCGGTTCAGGTGCCTGAATAAGGAGAACACCAAGGAGGCCGAGCGTCAAAGCTCCCCCAAGTAACAACATTCGGACGCGTCGTGAGAACATTTGAACACCTTCATGACGTGTCCCGGTGTGAAAAACCCACCGCTTCGTTTAGCGTTGCAAATCCATGCTCGCGCAACTTTTTGTCCAAACCGTGAACAATGGATTTGGTGATCGATGCGCCTTCAAAAACAAACCCACTGTAAGCCTGGATTAATGTGGCACCTGCTCCAATTTTTTCCCAAGCCTCCTCAGCAGTGGATATACCTCCGACACCAACAATAGGCCATTTGCCATCGGTCATCGCATAGATTTTGTGAATCATCGAAGTTGAACGAGTCGTGAGAGGTGAACCACTCATTCCGCCGGTTTGAGAAAATACTTTTTCTTCGTTCGCTGGATATGAACTCGGACGTTCTATGGTCGTATTGGTAGCCACAATACCGTCGCAGCCTGCATCCCTTGCAGTTTGCACAACAGCCTTTAGCTGAACATCATTCAGATCCGGTGCAATCTTAACAAGTAGTGGCTTTGGTTTGCTGTTGGTTGAATCTGCATATTTGCGGTTGATTTTTTGACATGCTTGAACGATAGATTCGAGGGCATCGTCGTGTTGTAATTCACGTAGATTAGGCGTGTTTGGGGAAGACACGTTGATGACAAATACATCGCAGAACTTCCATAAACGATCCATTGAGGCCGCATAGTCTGAAGGTGCGAGTTCGAGTTCTGTCCGCTTTGATTTTCCAAGGTTTGCCCAAAGGGGTACAGTTGGAGGTCCCGTGTTCGAAAAATGCCGTTCAAGAGTCAATGCTACTTTTTGTGAACCTGGATTATTGAACCCCATTCTGTTCACGAGAGCTTTGGAAGTTGAGGCTCGGAACATGCGTGGTTTGGGGTTTCCATCTTGTTCGTGTTCAGTAACTCCTCCAATTTCGATAAATGAAAGCCCTAGAGCATCCCAACCCCTGAGTGCCTCTGCTCGCTTGTCCAATCCTGCTGCGTTGCCAAATGGGTGCTTGTATGTGGTGCCAAAACATTCGATTGGAAGCAACTTACGAGGTTTGTAGAGAAGAGATAAAACCGGTCGAGACAAGATGTTTGAACTCAAGAGGCGTAGCATTTTCAATGCACGTGAATGTGCTTTCTCCGAGTCTTGGAATCGTAACATCGGTCGGACAAAGATACGATAACCGATGCCCATGTTGTACTGGTTGAATCGGTATCCTTCAAGACTTCCGCCTCATCGGGTTGTATATGCGCATGGATGAACCGCTGTGGCCAGTGGTCAGGGAGACCTCAAGACTCATCCTCAGGGAAGACAATTTAGTCATTGAATTACCAAAACGCTTCGGCAAGGAGTTTGAACAGTTGCTCCTTCAGATGAGTGATTTTCAACCTGCAAAGTCGAACTATCCAATTTATGAAGGAACGGATTTGAATTCCATCGGTATATTCCAAATGAATGAGGAAACGGGCGTTAGGCAACATTTGGCACATGTTGGAATGAAGGAACCAAATGCATCAGTACGATGGGTAAAAATGACCGTTGAGGATGGATGGCAAAATCTCCTTGAGTCATGCAGAGACTTGCATGAGGCAGGTTATCCCGGATGCGTAGGATGCGGTGGGCCAAATTCAGAATTGCCATGGGATGAGGCAAAGAATCGTCTTCGGCTCTCGGAATAAAATGTTGATGAATGGCCTGATTTACCCGAACAGATACAAGAGTATCTGTCTATGTAGTCTGCAAATGAGAGAGTTCAAGTAGCCTCGTCGGTCGCATGTCAAACCATGAGCGTTGTCATCATTGCCGAGAAACCGAGTGTTGCCAATGACATCGCAAAGGTTCTCGGAGCCTCTTCGAAAAAGGATACGCACTGGGAAGGAAAGGACATCGTCGTGACTTGGGCGATCGGTCATTTGTTACAACTCAAGTACATGGACGACTACGATGAAGCGTTCAAAGACTGGAGAAAAACCATTGACAGACTCCCCTATATTCCCGAACAATTTGAATACAAACCTATCGGTGGACGAGGAAAAAAGCAGTTGTCTGCGATTAACAAACTGATTAAATCGAAAGGCGTGACTGAAATCGTGAACGCATGCGACGCTGCCCGAGAGGGCGAACTGATTTTCCGAACAATTGTTCAGCATTCCAAATCAAAAACAAAAACTTCTCGGATGTGGTTGCAATCAATGACCAAGGATTCCATTCAACAAGCATGGAATTCAAGGGCTGATGGAGACGAATACAGTGCTCTACGTGATGCAGCCTATTCTCGTTCCGAGGCCGATTGGATTATTGGGATGAATGGCTCTCGAGTCGCCAACTCTTTCCTTCCACGTAAGAAGAATGAACGAGTAGCAATCTCTCTTGGGCGAGTTCAAACCGCCACTCTCGCAATGATCGTAGAACATGAACTGAATGTACTTGCACACATACCTTTACCGTTTTGGCAACTCGAAGCAGTGTTCAAATCTGGTGATGCGAAATGGACTGGGCGCTGGGAGAGGCAAAACCACGTAGACGACCCAGACCAACCGGATTACAAGCCTCACCGAATTGTCGAACAATCGGAACACGACCGTCTCCTCAAGATTCTGGAATCCGGCCAACCTGCTTCGGTCCGACAGACGCAAAGAGATGCAAAGGAGAAGCCTCCTCTTAATTTTGATTTGACCACGCTCCAACGTGAAGCGAACAGTATGTTCAGTTGGTCAGCAAAAAGGACGCTTGGAGTAGCTCAAGACCTGTACGACTCTCACAAGTTAACAACCTACCCACGTACTGATTCACGCCACCTTCCAGAAGATATGCATGAAGATATTGCCAAAATTGTCCGTCAGCTTGGAGCACAAGACGATTACAATACCCACTCAAAACGTATTGTGGATGATGGAATGAAGAATGCAGGTCGCAACTTTGACAACAGTAAGGTAAGCGATCACTTTGCGATTATTCCAACAGGAAAAATACCAGACTCGAATTTGAGTCCAGACCACAAGAGATTGTACGACCTCATTGTGCGTACATTCCTCGCTTCTTGGCATCCTGAAGCGGTTTGGGATGTTCAAAAGCGAACAGCAACACTTGAAGGTGAACAATTTTCCAAAGAAGCACGACAAATCAAAACACCAGGTTGGAGAGCAGTTCGACCGAAGAAACAATCCCTTCCAGAAGATTGGAATGTTTTGCCCACCAACCCTTGCGATGCAGATGTTGAATCCTATGAATTTGCGGAAGAGAAGTCAAAGCCAAAGGGTCGATTGAAGGAAGCAGGATTACTTCGATTGATGGAACATGCTGGGAAGCAAGTGGATGACGAAGCCTTGGCCGATGCAATGAAGGACAAAGGACTAGGGACCCCAGCAACTCGGGCAGACACAATTGAAAAATTGGTGGACAGAGGCTATATTCAACGCTCACGGGCAGGAAGTATCAGTGCTACTGCACACGGAATTCGAATCATTGATGTTCTTCGTAAGATTCCGGTTGAATGGATTACTTCCCCTGAGATGACGGGTGAAATGGAATCTTCACTTTTGCGTGTGCAACGAGGGGATGAACCACGAGAGAACTACATGAACGCAGTTATTGAACAAACCAGAGTCATGGTAGAGCGAATAAAGAACCACGACCGGGCTGAATTGTATCAAAATGAGCCGTCAATTGGTTCATGCACAGTATGCTCAGGTAAAATCATTGAAACAACATTGAATTACCAATGCGAAAAGAACGAAGGCAGAGACAAAGGCTGTTCCTTTGTGTTTTGGAAAGATACTTCAGGACGTTGGTTTGACCAAAAAACTGCTCAGCGACTGCTTGCCAGCCGTCAAATTGAGGACCTTCATGGATTCTTCAACCGTTCCGGCGAACCGTACATCGCAACGGTCAAAATTTCCGATGAAGGGAAAGTCGAGTTTATTGGTGGCGGAGAATCCTCATCTGATGCGTCTGATGAAGAAGTGTGTGCATGTCCATTGTGTGACCACGGAACTGTTCGAATTGGCCAGACAATGTATGCTTGCGATCATGATGAGTGTAAATTCCGAGGTGTTTCGAAAGAAATGTGCAAACGCCCAATCAGCCCTGAAGAAGCGAAATCCATCCTCGAGAACGGTAAATCCGAACTCTTGGAAGACTTCATATCAAAACGCGGTCGTCCATTCAAGGCTTTCCTGGTACTCGATAAGACCCGGATTAAGTTTGAATTCCCACCTCGAGAAGCTGCTGCTGACGCAACTCGTTTCCCAATCGTAGAAGGTGTTGTTGGAGTTTGTCCAACGCATAAGGTCAACATTGTCGAAACAGAAACGCATTACCAACCTGAAGCAGGTTCAAGTGGATGCTCGATTCAAATTGCGAGGGAAGTGTCAAAGCGCGAGATTACCCGTGAAGAGGCCAAAATACTCATTGAAAAGAAGGAAATCGGACCGTTTGATGATTTTCTTTCAAAGAAAACTGGAAAACCTTTCTCATCAAAACTGTATTTGAAGAAAAACGAAAGTATTGGCTATAAATTTGCTAAGCGTTAGAACCCACTGTTTGCCCGGAATGAGAGCGAAGGTTGATGTTCAACCGGCTACGCACTCACAACATGAAGCAGTCCGAATGGGATGTCATCATCGTTGGCGCAGGCCCAACGGGTGGTCGAGCTGCTACACATTTGGCAGCACTCGGACACCGTGTTTTGATGCTTGAAGAACACACTGAAATCGGAAGACCATTCCAATGCGCTGGCCTCGTAACTCCAAAAGCACTCAAAGAAGTGGGTTTGTATGATTCGGTGCTCGAAGAAGTCGATGGTGCTCGAATACACGGCCCAAGCGGAACACTTGTGCCTGTTGGCACGGATGGTAAATTGAGAACATACGTCGTATGTCGGAAGAAATTCGACCAAGGCGTTGTACAACAAGGCATGGAAGCCGGTGCAAGCCTATGGCTGGATTCACGGCCAGTCAATGCAGCAGTTACCGATGAACATGTGGCTCTGGAAGTTGAATCAAACGGTGAGTTGATTTCTCTGACGTGTAAACTCCTCATCGGGTGTGACGGTGCGCACAGTTGGACTCGCCGACATTTCAAAATGGGAAGGCCCAAAGAGATGATGATTGGATTCCAGGCCGAAGTTCTTGGATACGAAGGAAGCAACCGATGGCTCGACATGTACAGTGGTTCCGAAATTGCTCCGGGATTCTTTGCCTGGGTCATTCCGTCGGGTTTTGGAACACATCGAATCGGTGTATGGTCGACACCAGAACGTCTGAAAGGAAGAAGTGTCGAACAGTGTTACGACGATTTGAAATCTCATCCACTTTGGAAAGACAGATTTTCCAATATCAAGGAAGTAGCCCGCTTCTGCGGACCAATTCCAAGTGGCATGGTGAAGAACACCGTCAAGAACCGAGTCATGCTATTAGGAGACGCTGCAGGCATGGCTAAGCCGACGACAGGTGGGGGTATTGGGCCAGGATTTCGACAAATCAGCGGGATTCTAAAACCGTTGAGTCAAGCCATATCCGATGACAATTTATCGGAAAAGCATCTGACCAAAATTAGTTCAAAGCATTTCAAGGCCATGAAGAAGGATCAGGACAAAGCACGAGCCCTTCGTAATCTACTGGTGAGTGATGTGAGCGATGCTGAACTTGATGGACATTTTACAAATTTTGCTCGACCTGATGTTCTTGAACTCATCAATGAAATTGGTGATATTGAGAAGCCAGTCCCCCTTGGATTAGCGTTGGTGAAGAAAGTTCCCGCCTTCCGTAAACTTGCATTGAGAGCAGGGTCGAAACTCTTGTTTAGATGAGGTGCTGTTGTGGTTGAATTACAAGTCGAACAGCGTATTCGGTATCCTCCATTTGAACCACACAGATTCATTCCGGCCGAACTCCCCATTGTTCGTTCAGTCGACACGGTGGGAACAGGCGATTACGAAGAACTTGTACGCTCTCTTCAATCACTCGCTCCGAGTTTTAAACTCGGTGATGAAGCATCGTGGCTTGTTGAACAAAGGTACCTCATCGATGGGGTGCCATTTCGTGATGAAGGAGTAGAGAGGGAGGATAATGTACTGGAAAAAAACAAGAAACCACTGCCCGTCAATAAGCAACGGCAGGGATGGTATCTCACACCAAACCCAATACACGCAGCGGTGCGAAACTTCATTTCCAAAACGGTTATCATTTTACTCATTACTCTCGGATATTTATTCATCGAACCGTTCCTTCGTTCACTCGGAGTGCCTGGAATCGGCACAGCTACTGTTCGAATAGGTTTACTCGATTATCCCCTGCTGGCAATCATTGTCGTTCCTTTCCTTTTTGTCCCACTTGCCCTCAGGGTTGGGGCGAATTTGGCAGACTTGATGCAGCAACAGAATTTTTTGAAATCCAAACCTGTTGACCCTGTTGTCACATTGGTAGAACAACCCATTGCAGGGGAGCCACTAAAAATCAAAGTTACTATCGACGAGAAACGAGAAGACTGGAACGACATCGAGATTCTATGGCGTGTAGGTGCACTTCCTCCCGCACGCGAAGAAATCTTCCGCAACCTCGGTGTTGCTGAAACAAAACAGCCTCCAGCGGGCCTCACAACCGAATTACCACACCACTGGGAAATGGGTCTCGATGACGGTACTGGTGGAGGCGAGGAGGCACCAATGGAAACTCGAGAGATGAAGGGAGGGTTATTTCTTCGACCGATGCGTAGCATGGAAACTGCCGGGAAAATTCCTCTCAGTGACCAGGTAATGATTCTTGAACCCCCAACATTGAACTGGCCAGGTACCGTCTCAAGCGGCCTCATACGCATACACTGGGAAGTCATTGTCCGAATTCAACGCACCAAAGGAGGGCCACTCTTGTGGGTATTGCCGCTTGCAGTACATCACCCGACCTCAACGTCCGCAATTTCAATTCTACCAACCAACGATGGACGTGCAGAATCTGTTCCAGTGTGATTGGAAACATTCATCAATCTCATCGAAGTATTCACGCCATGGAAGGACGCTCACTCCACGCCATTCTGCTTGTCGGATTGCTCGTTGTTTCAGGTTGTTTATCAGGAACTGAGACAGAAACGGAAACTCCAGATACTGATTCTGAACTCAACAATACCGTATTACTGAGCTCAACTTGGGGAGCCTTGCCGGAAAAAGCATTTCTCGATGGTACTCCGATCGTTCTTCAAATCAGTGTCACCAGTGAAGGCGAGCAATGGCAAGCTCAGCCAACAATTCTCACTCCAGAGTTTACGGCCCTCGCAGCCTATGGTTGGACAGCAACCAATCAAGGGTTTGAATTGTCTTTTGTACCGGAGAACTTAGGGGATTATACGGTTCAAATTCAATTTGAAGCGCTCAATAATGCAGTGTTCTTAGAACCAAAGCCTGAACGTCTCACCCACACCATTTCAGTTTCTCCTGTGGATGAAGATGCTCCAATTCTTAGTGCTCCTGTCTTTGTTGAGATTGGAGAACAGCGCCTCATTTGGTTTGAAGGAACGGTGACTCATGCCAACATTGCAACATGTACTTTGAAAATCAATTTCGATGAAAATTCGATGAAATCTGCTGTTGTAAAGGATGACGGAACATGGAAAACCCTGTTAGACTTGTCAGAATCAGAATCTTCATTTGAAATATTGACGGTCGTAGAGTGCGGTGAGTTTACCCCGAAAAATGACTCTGTTGTTTCTCAAATTCTTTTCGAAAATCAAGGAGATGATTCTGACGGGGATGGAATACCTGATGAAGAAGACCGATGCCCAAACGGATACGGTTTGGCGGATGGATGGACCTCAACACCTGCAAGTGACCAAGACCAAGACGGTTGCCATGATTTGCAAGAAGACAATGACGATGACAACGATGGTGTTAGCGACGATTTTGACTTATGTCCGAATTCTTTTGGCTGGGTGAGTTTCCCAAATGCAGACTATGACTCAGATGGTTGCCACGACGCTGATGAGGACGATGACGACGATAACGACGGAATTCTCGACATTGTAGATTCATGCCCGAGAGGTTTCCAAGGCTGGGGTTCCAGCACGTTTAGCGATTGGGATGCGGATGGATGTTCAGACCTCGACGAAGACGTCGACGACGATAACGACGGATTAAACGACACATTGGATTCTTGCCCGAAGGGCCTTACAAACTGGATTCGTGACCAATCAACAGATTTTGATGACGACGGTTGCGCTGATGCGACTGAAGACTTGGATGATGATAACGATTCGATAAACGATGTCAACAATACAGGAGTTACTCTCGACCTCTGTCCTGAAACTCCGATTCAACTGCAAGTGGATGAACACGGATGTGCAGCTGTCCAACGCGATACTGATTCAGACGGCGTTAACGATTTCGATGATCAATGCCCAGGAACTCCAGCCCAACTCATTGTGAATTCTCTTGGTTGTGCTGATCTCGACAACGATGGAGTATTTGCAAACGTTGATCTGTGCCCAAATTCACCCGAACGTTGGACAATCGACATGGATGGGTGTGCCGTTGTTCAGTCTCCAGTTCTTTGGAAAACTTCGTCGTCACTGAATGCACCAATGCAAACTGTACCTCAGTTTAGTGTACCAGCACTTGACGGCACATTCAACTTTCAACAACAATGGAATGGATACGACATCTACTTTTTCTTATTCAAGTATACCGATTCGAGCGGCAGTTCCAATTCTGGAACATGGGGGCAGAATCCCGGTTCTTTCCTCCGAGCAATGCCAGACAATGTTCATGTGTTCTATGGTTCATTTGATGCGTCATACCATGCCGACGTTGTCAACCAAAAAACAGCGGTAGAGAATGCCTTGAATCCGAGTGAAGAGGCTGAATGGGACGGTCGAATACACTACATCGACCAGAGAGCAAACAGTATATCTGGAGGCTTAGGCCAGATGATTTCCAGTTTCAATTCCCCGTTGTACATGGGCATCGACCGTTTTCAATTGGCTCGTGAAACAGGCAGTTTGTATGCTTGGACTTCATCCAACAACGATCCTAAACATCTCATTCATGAACCGATTCAGTGGAATGCCGAATTCCCTGTCGAAATCCGAAGATATGACGCGGGTATTCAAGAGGTATCGATTATGGATTTCGACCGCCACACAGGAGGCTGGGGCGGCGGATTTACTTCAACAATGAGCACCGTATTCCCAAGTAATTTAACAGAATACGATACAATGGAAGTCTATCATGAACACGCGTGCCTCGAACGCATGAACCGTTATCAAAAAAGCGATGGAACATACGGAGGTTGCCATGAATGGGATTATGAGGCTAATCTCAGAATATGTGAACGAGACAATGCCTCTGCCTGCGGTACTGAATTCATGAGGTGGATCACGACATACGGAAGAGAAGGCAAGTGGCTCACAGACATTTCACCGTATCTTTTCATGCTGGAAAACGATGATAATCGAACATTCAAATACCGCGGAGCGAACAAAGGTGACTTGACCATCACTGTACTGCTCAGTAACTGGGGGAGTGGATTACGTAGTGCAGCAGGAGATTTTGCATTTACGGGCGGTCAATTTGACGGTACATACAACAACCTATCGAAGTACACCCGTGACCTCAATTTCACCGTTCCTGCTTGGGCAGACAAAGTAGAGATCGTCGCAACAATCACTGGACACGGATTCGGCAAAGATAATGCAAACTGTGCTGAGTTTTGCGACCATGAACATCACTATTCGATGAATGGATTCACGACGTATGAATGGCACCCAATCGTCTATTCAAACGAGGGTTGCGAAAACCAAGTCGAGAACGGAGTCGTTGCAAACCAATTCGGCAGTTGGCCGTTCGGGCGTGCAGGATGGTGTGCCGGCCAAGATGTCAAGCAGTGGACATATGACATCACCAGTTGGAGCGATATGAACGGTGGAGTGAATCACCTCACATACCGAGGATTATTCAACGGACAGGAGTATGTCCCTTCGGACGGCGTCGGCAACGGACAGAGGAACATCCATGCGGAAGTCTGGGTTGTGTATTACGACTCAACAACACATTCGTGAGTCAATACTGAGATGGTGGCGGAGATTGTAAATCATCAATATGCGTACCGCATGCTGGGGTTTCCAAAAATACGTAATCACTGTCTCGACGTTGTGGAGAGAAACCAGCACGGAGAATCACGTTTTGAAGTTCAATTTCAGAGGCGTTAAATTTCGTAGTACCTGATGCTGAAACCACATTCTCTTCCATCATGGTAGAACCAACATCATTCGCACCCCCAAACAGTGCCATTTGAGCGGTCTTTATGCCCATAGTTGGCCAAGAGGATTGAATGTTCGGAATACTGTCGAGGAAAAGCCTCGAAACGGCCACATGGCGCAGGTACTCTGTCGATCCTGCACCAAGCTGAATCTTGTTTTGTCCACGGTTTCGGCGACCAAAACTGTTCACTTCCAATTGAACCGGCCAAGCAATGAACGATGTAAATCCAATGCCGTGCTGGACAAGTGAACGGTCTTGAAGTTCTCTCAATCGGTGCATATGTTCGACTCGTTGCTCCAATGTTTCACCGAAACCAATGACGTTTGTAGCGCTGGTAGTCAAACCTAAGGATTGAGCTTCTTCCATGACTCTTAACCAATTTGCAGGGAGGCCTTTTTTGGGAGAAACATCCTTTCGAACATCATCAACCAGCATTTCTGCACCGCCCCCTGGAAGTCCATGCATACCTGCTGCTTTGAGTCGAGTCAATACTTCAAGTGTTGATAAATCACTCACTTCAGCAATTCCTTCGATTTCGATCGGGCTGAAACAATCAATTGCGATGGTTGGATGACGAGTACACAACTCACTGAGAAGGTTCTCATACCATTCAAAGGAAAGGTCTGGGTTTACACCCCCTTGCATGAGAATACGAACTCCTTCGATGTTTTCGAGTTCCTCAATTCTGTTAGAAATCTCATCGATGGTTTGCGTATAGGTTTCTTCATGGCCGGGAGGTCTGTAAAAAGAACAAAATTGGCAGTTAATTGTACACACGTTGGTATAGTTGATGTTTCGGTCAATGAGGTACGACACCTTACTCTCACCATGCATGGCATTTCTACGGAGCAATGCGGCACCCATCAACTGGTGGAGAGGTGCATTTTGATACAGTTCAACAGCATCTTCGGGCGATAGACGATATTCATGAGCATATTCCGGTTGCCACAAGGCCTGTCTTTCAAGAATCGATGACCAATCCATGCGAACACCTCAAAATGCAGTTCCAGTAATGGCTTCAATATCTTCAATCGATTTGGGGCAAGCCGACGTGAGTACATCTGGCTCACCTGATGTGACCAGTACATCATCCTCAATGCGAATTCCGATGTTGGCGTACCGTTCAGGACAATCCACATCGGGGCGCCATGCACCAAAATACAAACCAGGTTCAACCGTAAGGCACATTCCCGCTTCTAACAAACGAGGCTCACCGTTTGGCTTGTAGATTCCTACATCATGGACATCAAGGCCAATCCAATGACTTGTGTTGTGCATGTACCATTTTCGTAAATCACCGGACTCCATATCGAGGGCCTCTTCAACGGTTTGATCGGTGATGCCCAAACGAACGATGCCTTCAGCCAGAACGCGTCGAGCCGCGTCATGAGGTGCGGTGTATGGCTGCCCAACTCGGCAACTGTCAATGGCCGCATATTGAGCGTCGAGAACGAGTTGATAGATTTCTTTCTGGGCTTCGGTAAATTTACCATTAATTGGCCAAGAACGAGTGATGTCCGCAGCATATCCCCGGAACTCAGCCCCTGCATCGATGAGAATTACTTCACCGTCTTCACATACATCGCTGTTTTCTTTGTAGTGCAATACAGTGGCATTGTCACCGCATCCAACAATAGACGGGTAAGCCCAACCAGAAGTTCCAGCATAGACAAAGAAGCCTTCAATTGTTGACTGGAATTGGTATTCCATACGTCCAGGTTTCGAATGTCGCATTGCAGCCACATGCGCAAAACTGCTAACATCAGAGGCAAACCTCATCTGTTCAATTTCTGCATCTGACTTTCGCAATCGCAATTCTGCTATGCGAGAACTTGGGTCTTCAATGGACACTGGCCCAGTGCCAAAGTGCTGACGAGCACGGTCGCGTCGGTCAACCGACTTACGAACCAGAGAATCAACTGATGATTGGATTCCGGTGCGTAGAAGAATTCGATGAGATTCTGAAATATAATTTGAAAGCGATTCATCAAGAACATCAATCGAATGTGCTTCATTGACAGGCCAATTGGCCAAAGCACCTTCAACGCCAGGACGGCGCCCTTCCCAAATTTCTTTGAGAGTGTCTTTAGGTTGGACAAACAGTGTTGAGATCCATTCTCCATCAACACAACGGAGAGTGAAAACAGCTTCAGGCTCAGTCCATCCGACAAAATAGAGCATGTCGCTCATGGTTCTGTACGGGTAGTGGACATCGTTCGAATGTGTTGACTCTTCAGCAGCACAAAGAATAACCAAATCATCTGGACGAAGTTGTGATGTTAAGCGATGCTGACGAGCCACATACTCGTCTTGGGAAATAACTGTAGGTTTTGGTCCAATGTGGGCCATAGCCGCTTCGTTCATGCTGTAGCCAGTCGTTCGACAGTATTCAATAATTGCATTGTGAAAACTACAAAGCTTCGGAATCCTCAGCGTTTAATCCCGATTCAGTAGACTTTTTTTGCCATTTTGGCACCGATGTGTCCGATGCCGTCTTTCGCGTCAAAACCAAAACAAGAGAACCACCCAAAACAACAGAGATGAGGACGGTGGCAGCGAGGAAAGCCATGCTTGGTTGCTTGAGCGTTGAGGAAGTTGAATCCTCAATGGAGAGTGAAAATTGAATCTCGCTCGAAGCACCATTGTCATCCTCAACAACTAAACGAACATCATATATTCCCGGGTCAGAAAACATGGACGAGTCAAGAACAGGCTTACCTGCGAGGAAGGTATTACCGTTTACATACCATGTATAGGACAAAGACTGAACATCATTGGAAGTGTCAGCACTCATCGAACTGTTGAGTTCCCATTCCTCATCAAGTCCTAACGAGACCGTGTAATCTGGTGCAACGACAAAAGAGTCTATTTCAACTTTAACTGCAGGTGCAATATTGGTGACCGTAAACTGTGAATTCGATACAGTGAGCCAACCTGCTGTATCTCGAACGAGCAATTCAACAGTCCAAATACCGGAAAAAGGTGGATGTATTGAGATAATTGAATCTGAAACATACTCGCCCTCAGCAACCGCTCGGCGAGTGCCATCAGGTTCTACGAGTGTCCACGTCAGGCGGTTTTCCCCTCCGATGTAACCATCATCAACAATTGCCGAAAATGAAATCTCTACATCTTCTTCAATTTCTGGGAGAACTGAAACCTCCTGTTCAATGGATGTTGACTGTTCCAAAGGTTGTGCGTCTGTCGATAGAAGTACAGTTGGCAACGTTTGATCTACGAGTAAACTGAAATGACCGGTGTTTGAGGTGTGCAACAAAGTATCGGTAACGGTGATATTAAACAACCAAAACCCATCTTCGAGTTCTAAAGATTCAAGTTCGAACAGAACGAACAACTGTCCGTTACTTGTTGAACTCGCAAAGTTGCGGAAGTGAGTCATATCCTCAAGGCAATTTCCAGATGGAGCTGAACAGACATTCATCGAAACAAACGATTCATTCAAACTGTGTGGAGGTAAAGCTACCGGGATTTCAAGATTTAAATCTTGGTTTGAAAGTAGGAAATACTGTCGCTCATTATTTTGGTGGTGAGGGATGATGGGGTGGATAAAGGGTACATGGTTTGAAGAACCAAGATAGATGACACGTGAATTATGATGGTCGAGGTCTATTTCATCTCCGATGACAATTCGGCATGTACAATCAAAAGAAGTGACATTGAGTTCAAGATTCCAGTTCCAATGGCCGTTACTGACTGCATCCACGTTCGAAAGTTTACCACTCGCTAGAGAGACGCTTGGGGAATTGAATAAATCAAACAGGAACCAATCAACATCTGCGAGTGGAACGGTAGAACTTCCGTTGAGGTAGAGTGTATCCTGTGCTTCAAGGCCAATGTTGCTTTGGTGAATTGAAATTTCAGGAACTTCGTCACCCAATGAAGCGTTTGAGACCGGCAGAAGTGAAGTCAAAAGACCTGCGACTGCAATGAAAAGGAGTGCTTTCACTGGTCGCATGAAGACTGTCCCTTCACCGACAAACATGAATGTTCGTCCGGAATGTGCGTAAAGATGCTGAATCATTGAGCAAACGGATCGCACAACTCACCTTGGCCTGGGAAACTTGTGGGGTTACGAGGATTCGTGTCCCACTTGAATTCACAATAATTCACGTGGCCGTCACCGTCGGTATCGATCATTCGGTCAGCAGGATCATCAGGGTCGAACTGGAAGTGGAATTCCCACCCTGTGGCCATTCCGTCATCATCGTGGTCTTGATAGTAGACTTCAGGACCGTCGTTCCATTGATCGCCATCGGAGTCATTGGAAATTGGATTGGTACCGTTTTGCTTCTCTTCAAGGTTGGTATAGTTCTCGAGGTTGTCGTAGAAACGCTTTCCGTCGGGTGTATCGGGGTCGATATTACAATCGGAATTTGTGCTGTCGTTATACCCGGAACAATACTTCTTGATGAGGCCGGAACGGTTCAGTCCATCGCTGTCTGGATCTTCATCACCATCCATGATGCCATCAAGATCACTGTCAGGCATGGAAGGGTCCATTACGCCACGTGCTCCGTAAGCGTCAGAAGCTCCTTCGTCAACAAGACCACTTTCAAGAGCAAGTCTGGAGTAGTACACTTCCCAGCCGTCAGGTAAACTATCCGAATCTGTATCATCATCAACAGGATTTGTATTCCACTTGTCTGGTGCTTCAGCACTGTTCGGTAGAGAATCATTGTCAACGTCAAAGGTGTCGTCTTTTAGAGAGTCAAGCGAAGGGTCCAGAGCCCAACGCCCGTTGCAATCACACAAGGCATTGACCGGCATTGAAAATCCTGTGAGGTTCATTTCTGAAACTTCATACTTCTTTTCAATGACGAAACCACCGAGGTTATTGAGCCATACATAGCCACCAGCCTCCATGGAACAATCGTTGTTCTGAGAGGGGACACATCCTGGACGCTGCCATGAGGATGTGGCAACCCAAAGACTGTGCGAATTGGTATTTTGTTCAGCAGATTTTACTTGCATTTCCCAGCCATCAAGCATTCCATCAGCGTCGGTATCGTTGAGCAGTGGATTGGTAGGGTTTTGGAACGGACGAGGGACGAACAGAACTTCATTCCCATCAACGAGGCTATCGTTATCGGTATCCGAGTTGTTTGCGTGGGTAAGGAAATTATCCTTGCCTGCAATGACTTCCTCTCCGTCTTCCAAACCATCGTTGTCAGTATCGAACATACATGGGCTCGTGAAGTATGCAACGCCTTCCCATGAGTATCCAGTAAGTGCTTCAATCTGGTCCGATTCACCGTCGCCGTCCGTATCAGGGTTTGATGCATTGGATCCGCCGGCACATGTGTTCGCAAACTCATCGTAGTCGGACAATCCGTCTGCATCTGTATCGAAAAGGCCAGGGTCCGAAGTGACCCAAGTTCTTACCACACCGTTGTTGACGACAAGGATTTCCCAGCCCATGACTTCAATACCGTCAAGGAGGTTATCGCCGTCAGTGTCAGGATTCAGCGGGTCAGTCGAACGACCATCAATAATGCCATCACCGTTACGGTCACGGGCGTTGTATTCCATAAGATTCGTAAATTGTTCTTCTGGCTCAACAATCTCCATCCATTGGAAAAGTCGCGATTCGACAGCTTGTCCAATAGAAACATCGATCTGGTAGACGTAACCGGAGACTGGGGCAATCATAGCGATGGTTTGCTTTTGACCACCTGCGAGAGTGATTTGGCCGCGAGCGACAGTCGCGTTCGCTTCGACCCATTGGTCCTTCAAGACATCAATTCCGACAACGATGGTTGTCGAATCAAGAGTGCTGTAGAATACACCGCCATCCCCATCAACGTCCCAACCATCATGGTCAGGGTCGAGGTTACCGTTTGCACCGTCACGAGGGTGGAGACCGTTTGTTGATTCCCAACCATCTGGCATGCCGTCAATATCGGTGTCGAGTCTCCAAGGAGACGTGAAATTCGTTGGACCGAAAAGGTTTGCAACTTCATATTCTTCCAAGTTGTTCAATCCGTCTTCGTCCCAATCTCCGTACCCATCAGAGGCATTAGCAGGGTTGAGTGTCTTTGAATTGTCGTTTTGTGGTTGGTCATTGACATCGGAATAACAGAATTCGAATCCATCAGGCATCCCATCACCGTCAGTATCCCAATCCGATGGTCCGTTGAGCATTCCGTCGCCGTCCATATCCATGAGGAACCAAGAGTTCTCGACTCCAGCAAAGGGAGAGGAGCGTGTGATTGGGTCGAGCAAAGGAATGTTACAGTTCTCACCGACTCCAGTCGAGAGAGTCGATGTGAGGTTTCCGATTTCGACGATATCATCGAGTAAATCCATGTCGGAGTCGCGAGCAGTTGGGTTGGTCCCATACGTTTCTTCTTGGAAGTTTGGAAGTCCATCTTCATCGGTGTCAAGAATCATGTCGCAGGAATGTGCGCCTGAAGGATTCGCGAGTTGCTCCCATGAGGGGAGAGAATCTGATGAATCGTAGAAAGTCGAGAGTGTCTCTTCCATTGCTTGGTCTAACAAGAGACAATCCCAGTTTCCGTTGAGTGGGTTAAACAACAAAACATCTCCACCTGGAGTTTGAACGGTTTGTGTGTATTTTGACTCCCACAAGTCGTTCAATCCGTCGTTATCAGTGTCGGAGCGTTGAGGGTCGGTCTTGAGTTCTTGTTCTTGCTGGTTGGTGAGTCCATCGTTGTCTGGGTCTCCATTTGGACCTTGTTCAGGGTCTGGCCATGAATCTGTTTCGTTTTCGATGTTCGCTTCATCGGTATTATCGTTGTTGGAACTGTCTTGCTCAATATCTTCCGATTCACCATTGTCAAGTGGGTTGAGGCCATGGGCGACTTCCCATCCATCGCTCATACCGTCAAAATCTGTATCAGCAAGTTGTGGATCAGTACCGTATTGGGTTGATTCCAATAAATCCGACAGACCGTCGCCATCGGTATCCAAGGCGGCACTAATCGAAGTACCAGAACCAATCAAATCATCTTCAGCAGCACTCTCGAAACCTCCAAGCCCTTCACTGGTTTGGAAGTAGCCAGAAAAACCGACGAAGAGTGAGCCGAAAATCAATGTTGAGATGATTGCGGCATAGGCCATTTGGTTGTGATTAAGAGACATTTCATACACCACGCACATCTGTGCAACTTTACCGACTTGGTGTATGGGTTATAGACCTTAACTCTCAATGTGCTACCGTTGATGATGATGAATAAGGAAAGTGGACTGGAGAAATCACTCAGCATAGGACAAAAGTGATGTGATTTTAACGCTCCAAACATCACCTTCCAATTGGAGATGTACTTTGGCTTTTCGACCATGCCCACGTTGCCAGAATGAATACAAATAACCAACCAAGAATGGAAAATGCGAACAAGGTTTGATGTCAAATTCAACGCCGCCTTGGCTGTCGAGACTTCGGAGCTGAACTGGTTTCCCGAATCCGAATGGTTTGAGGTATGCATCACCAAGTTGGTTCCAACTTTCCAAATCTTGGATGTATATCGGTTGTTCACTTTGAGATACCAACTCATTGACTGCCAGGGCCGATAAAATCAACGGGATCTGCGATTGTGAACTTATGCCAATCCCAAACTCCCAGCATTCCAGCCAACTTGGCCGAAGTCGAATCCCCTGTGCCGTCATGGTTTCAAAAAAACGAGAAAAGACTCCACTTGGCAGTAGACAACACCGTTCGCCAGCATGCGTCCAACCGTTCTGAACCGTTTGTAAATCGAGCTGGAGAGGTGTAAATATTGTTTCTGGATTGGCATGAGAATCCCAACAAAGTACCGGACTTGACGGCGCTGGAGTGAACGTTCGCTGAGCGTTCTCCAAGTCAAGGTTGATTTGGTTGTTCGTCGTTTGACTCCACTGAATTTTTAGCCGTGTACGGTTGATGTTTTCGCTTGCTGCAAGTGCAAAACCACTGCATAATGGTCCGATAAGATTCGAAGAGACTACACTGTTGACAAGATCATATGAGCCCCAACCCATCATCTTCCAACGTTGGGAAAGTTTCGTTCGCTGTCGGGTTGATTTGCGAAACCAACCGACCTCAAAAAAGGAATTACCCAAAAAGCAATATTCCTCTTCGTCTGCTGCTGCATTGAGCAATTTCCGGCCAAGTGGGACACCCGAAAAAGTCTCGAAAGCGAGCCACCACCGGTGGAAATCGACAAGGTTCCAAACCATCCAGCCATGCCCATCTGAGTCGGTAATCGAACCGTTCTCCATACAATGGAAGTTGTCGTTAAGTTCAGTCAAAACAGATCTGTCAGGAGAGCCCGAACCGTCAGAAAGGGACATGGAAGAGCCTCAAAATGGATATCCTGTAACCTTTTCTTCGTTGAAACAGTACCGAATGGTTTGGAAATTTGATTTGAGATGTGAAACATCTTTCTTGACGGATGAAGGGTCTTCAGAATGCAAAAGAACACGAGCATAAAGTTGAGCAACTTCTTGCATTTCCAAAACACCCATACCGACACGTGTCAGTTCTTGTACGCCAAGACGTAAACCAGATGGTGTCATCGCCTTTGTATCGCCAGGAAGCATGTTCATGTTGGTAATAATTCCCGCCTCCTCCAACAATTGGGCAGCCTTGGCACCTGCACCAGAATCCGTTGAACCATGCCGGGTCAAGACTTGATGTGATGCTGTGTAACCGCGAGATTCTGCCAAAACATCAAAACCTTCCGCTGCAAGGGCAGAAGCGAATGCTTGTGCATTACGAACGATATCATGAGCATATGCCTCGCCGTATTCTTCAAATTCAGCCAAAGCCACAACTTTTCCAGCAACATGGTGGAGGTGGTAAGAAGAACAAACACCAGGGAATACCGCCGTATTGAGCCGACGTTGGAATTTTGAATCTTCGCTTGATGAAAGAAGGAAACCACCCTGGGGCCCAGGGAACGTCTTGTGAGAGGAACCTGTCATGACATCAGCCCCTTCTCTCAACGGATCTTGGAATACACCACCTGCAATGAGTCCCAAAACATGAGCACCATCGTACATAACCGTCGATTCAACTTCATGAGCAGCATCTGCGATTTCACGAAGTGGAGTCGGGAATAAAAACACGGATTGTCCAATAAGCGAAACTTTTGGCTTTACCTCACGGATGAGAGCACAGGCTCCATCAATGTCCGGTTCCATCCGTTCTTCATCCCATGGGTAGGTCGACAAATCAAGGTCTCGAAGGCCGACTGCACCCATTCGAGCGTGAGATATATGGCCGCCATCTGCAGTTGATACCGCAGTAATTTTGTCGCCCGGCTTTGCCAACGCTTTCAGTGCTGCAATGTTGGACACTGTTCCTGAAGTGGATTGGATGTTTGCGAACGGTGCATTGAAGACAGACTGAGCCAATTCAATTCCCATACTTTCGATGGTGTCAAAATCGTTGCAGCCCTGATAGTAACGTTTGCCGGGTAATCCTTCTGCGTACCGACCGTGCAAGTCACTGGCAACAATCTTCTGAACCATCGGTGAAACGATGTTTTCCGAGGCAATCATCCCAAGTCCGTTTCGGTAGAGATTACCACTGGCTGCAGTTGCATTGAGCACTGCATTGGCTTTCGATAATGTAGAGGAGCTGGGAGTCCAGGAACCACGTTCACGCTGCATGAGGTTTGCTTGTGAAGTCGGTCTTTGAACCCATTGATAGAGCCGTATGTCTAATCAAACGAGAGGAGATCATCATCAGACTCCTTGGTAACGGACGGATTGAGGCCGGGACGGACGTTTGGACCGATAGCCTTCGAACCCACACGTAAGTCCTTCACAGGTGAGTTGAGCCGTTGTTTTCGTTCAGAGACGCGTGTATTCTGAGGTATGCCTCGCTGAGCTAAATTGACGTTCGAAACAGAACGTGGCTGTCCAGGACGAGAAGAAACTGGTTGACCCGGGCGTCCCGTTTTCTTCTGAATGTATTGCTGGCGGCCACGGTAAGCAACAGCGCCAATCAAACGCTCGAGAACTGGAACATCGGCCCCATCCTCTTTCGGGCGTTTGAGCCACCATCCTTCACCAAGCGGCTGTAATCGAGGCGGGCGAGATTTTGACATTGATTTCGCTTGTCGCTTCAGACGAGCTTTAACAGACTTCTCCGAATCTTTTGGTAACCGTTCGGACATCCAGCCAGGCAAGCCAAGGTCCAATACCACTCCATTGACCGTTACAAGCATACCAGAAAGCAGCAGATGCGTTCCAACTGGAATGTTCGAGCGTTCCGGTGAAACTTTGAAACGCTTCATTCGCTTTGCATAGTCGAGCATTGCTCTTTGGTCTCGATGACGTATGACACGACGCTGTTGACGGGAGAATCTTCGCCCGCCAAATTGAATCATCGTGAGCGTAAGTACGGTCACAAGACCCTGCACTTGACCGATTTCTTGGGAGATGAATATTCCGAGAACAATCCAACATGGGAGAAGAACAAGCCAATTGAATACAGTTGATAGAACGCTGTCACGATAGATGGGGGGCATACCACGCCGAGATGCTTCGTGGGCTACGACCATGATATTGGCACTGATGGCTTCATCCATGCCACCTTTAACCATGAGGCCAGCAACAGAATTTACTGGTGCGGAATTGATCCATTTCTTCATCTTCTTCCCTTTTCCAATGGCTAATGCCACTTCAATCTCTTCTTCATCAACGACTTGACCTAATATACTGCTAAGGGCCAAGACCCGAGGATCTTGACCGTCACTTTCCTTGAGTTCGGTGAGGATTGAGCGGGCACTGTGCCAATCGCCTTTGTCAATCAAACACAATGCTGCAGCAATACGCGGTCGGACGCCTGTAGGTTCCTCACGAATAAGCTTGAGAGAAAGCGCCAAAGCATCGTCATGCTTACGCTGTGCACGCATAAGAGAAACCATCGAGAGTTGTGCAACACGCGTGAGGCGGTCATTGTGAATTGAATCGTCGTTCGGTGAAGGCTGCCATCCACGCATCATGCGCATGAGTGCTTGTAAATGATCAATGCAGGAATTGTTCTCCCAGTCCCAAAAGTCATCTTCAGTTACCATGCCTTGCCAGGGATCCATCCATTCACAAACAAAAGCAAGGAGTTCCGGTTCATCGTAACCTTCTGGCTGTTGCAATCCATGCAGAGCCTCACGTGCAGCATCGAGTCTTCGGGAAGCCATATGTCCAGTCGCAATGACCATACGGGCAATGTCATCGTCTCCACCGCCTTGAGCAAGAACTTTCTTTGCTTCTTCGATGGCTTTGGGCCAAAGACCACGCAGGGCCAATTCCCACATCTTTGCCCGAGCCTTTTCATGCCGAACAAGGGCTTGGTCGCCCGGAATTGAGCGGCGTTGGAATTGTATGAGGCTGTCTAAGTCTTCCTTGATCGCTGCTTCGTCAACCAACTCCCGCATCCAGTCTCCACCGGCAAATTTCACTGCACCTTCCCTACGCTCGTCAGGATTCAAATCAAATCGCAACTTAAGCAAAGGCGAATAACGAATAATGGAAAGTAACCAAGTGAAGAGGAAAATGGCCTGACCAAAACCAATGAACATCCATGTGGTCAACAATCTGTTTCCTTCGTTGAATCCTCGGTTTTCAAGCCAAGGAGTGAATGGCATCAAATCACCGAATTCTTTGTAACACACCAATACCAATAGCAGCACAGTGTAGCCAGAAAATCCAGCAAATGCAAAGTTCAGTTGGCGGTTTTGTGCTTTGACTTCAGTACGGATTTCACGGGGAGAATCCAACGTGACCCCGAACAATCCACCAAAGGATTGTCCTCCAAGAATCAGGTTGCGAGTAAGTTCAAAAATGAACGCAAGACCGACAATGGCGATGTTCAGAGAAAGGTAGAGCGAAAGAAATTGCGGTAGGGCTTTGATAAATTGCCATTGGAACAGTAATTCCGAAATTATGTCGATTCGAGTGTAAAGTGAATGACCAATAATACCTCCGTAGTTCAATACCTCTGTAGCGTTGACTGGGTCATTGAAGAGGACGTAGAACACGGTGACAATACCGTTCAAAGCAGTGACTGGCATGGTGAGGAGGAAAAGGACAAGAACCAACGAAAATAAACGGTTAAGGAAACGAGGCTTTGAAGGATCAATTGGATTTGGCCTACCGTTTGCAGTGCGCCATTTATTGATGATCAGCATGTTCCAAGAAGCACCCATGATGCGCCCATAAGCCATAATCGTTGGAGACATGAACGTCAGCATTCCTGCTGCTAACCAAACCGGTGACAGTGTGTTATCGGAGCTCAACTGAATTCCGTAAAGTAATGTAGCAAATGTAACACCGATGAGAATGAGCAGTGTCGTAAGCCGACGAAGTAGGCTTGTCACTAAACCTGCTTTTTTGGCGTTTGTTTTGAATATGCGCAATTGTGTGTTCAACGTTTCCCACGGAGAGATGAGTACCGGTACGAGAATCAGTACGCCTGCTATTGCGAGATTTGGCTTAAAGTAAACTTCAGCTTGCAGTAACAATTCAGCAATAAGAATCAGTATTCCTGTCATGCCCATCATGTAGAGGCCAATTCCGTATTTTACATTTCCAAGAAGTTCTCTGGCTTCCGAAATGTTACCCGTGATTTTGTGAACTTCATACAGGTCATCATCAATCTCAAAGGCAACTTGCAAATTCGCTAATTGTGTCGGGATAAACCACCGCCATACTGGAACTGCAATGGCAAAGGCAATGAAAACCGGATAATAATATTCGATCTGGAAATCAGAAGCCTCAGCAATTTGAACAGCAGAGGCTGGTTGGGCGAATATAAAAGTTATCAGCGCTGACCAAATGAGGATGTGAAGCCTCTTCCGATTGTGGCGCATGTGCTTTCGATATAACACTCAGTCATCAAGTCATCGCCGAAATGTCGGTTAAGAAACACGATGTCGTTTCAAAAACGACTCAATTCGGTTGAATGCTTCGTTCAATACCTCCGAATCAGGCAGATACACAATACGGAAGTGTCCTTTACCAAGTTCTGGGGAAAAACCACTGCCATGAACGACCAAAACGTGTTCCTCATGAAGTAAATCCAATACAAATTGTTTGTCATCGTTTGCCCATTTCTCATCTAAAAGTCGAACGAACATATAGAATGCACCACCCGACGATTGGACTTCAAGACCTTCAATTTGAGAGATGCGTTCAACACAAACATCGCGTTGTTGTACCACTTTTTCTGCGTACGCCTTCATCCACGTCCGGTCTGATTCCAGTCCAGCAAGGTATCCAAGTTGCGCTGGGGTTGAGGCGCAAAGTCGAGAGCGTAGCATTCGCTCAATACCGTCTCGGACCTTCAATAATCGCTTCGTCGGATCATGTACAGCGAGATAGCCAATTCTCCATCCTGGGGCGTAATAAACCTTTGAAACGCCGTTGAGAGAAATAACGGGGACATCATCTGAGAGACTCGCCACACTCTTTTGCAGACCTGTGAAATCAAGTCCATCGTAGATTTCGTCGGCGACAATCATACAATTCGGCCATTTTCGAGCGATGTCGAGAAGTTTCTCAATTTCCTCTTGACCGGCTACGCTTCCGCAAGGATTGTTCGGATTGATGAGGACTAAAAGACGAACAGAGGAATCCATTTTTGACTCGATATCGGACAAATCAATTTTCCATCCGTTATCGGGTTGCAACTTGTATTCGATGGTCTGTGCACCGTACATCTGCGGATAGGCCATGTACGGCGGATAATGAGGGCCAGGGGCGAGCACCTTGTCGCCTTCAGTCAAAACAGATGCAAAGAGAATCTGAAGTGCCTCAGTTACCCCGTGACAGACATAAACATCCGAGGGTTGGGCATTCCAACCCTTCCTGTTTTCATCAAGCGCTATGGCTGTTCGAAGTTCGTGGATTCCGTACGAATGTGAATAACCGTTTTTACCGTCTTGAAGGGCTTTGACATAAGCATCAACCATGTGTTGTGGTGTGGGTAGCCCCGGATATGCGATTGGATCGCCAATGTTCAATTTGAGTATATCGTGGCCTTGCTCTTCAAGAGCAAGTGCTGGAACAACAACATCTCGTATTGCATACTCAATATTCGATGCTCGAGGAGCCACTGGAAATTGATCATCTGCCATACGATCGTCACCTGAATTCAATTTCATTCAACTGTTCTCGAGAATATCCGCCCATGCGAAGTACTTCATCAAAATCCACTTCAGCAACGGGTTGAACCGACAGACGTTGCCCTTTTCGGACAAGAAGCATGTTTTCACACGAAGGGTTGTTACGAACATCCTCAAGGGGTACAATACTGGGCAAAGCGACAACTGCCTCAATGTCAACCATCATCCAGCGAGGGTTTTCAGGACTTGCTTTCGGGTCGAAATAGTTCGAGGTCGAATCTTGAGCCGTATGGTCTGGATATCCCTCACGGCTAACACGAGCAATTCCAACGATGTGGGGTGGTTTGAAGTTTGAATGGTAAAACAAGACATAATCGCCTTTTTTCATGTCATCCCTCATCATGTTTCTAGCCTGATAGTTTCGAACCCCATCCCAGTGTGTCGAGCCATCGGCTACAAGCTGTTCAAACGGGTAGACATGAGGTTCCGATTTCATCAACCAGTAGTTGACCATGGTAATCCCAAGCGGTGGAGACTCTTTGTATTGTTGCTCACCAAGCATCGACGACATCATCGGCAAGGGCAGCATCGAGAACATCGACATCCAGAACCTTCGTTTTGCCAAGACCCAATCGCTTCGCCATAGAGGTACGCCCTCCAACAGCGCCCAGGCCTGCTTTCTCAAGGGTCACAAATATGGCGGGTAACAAAATCAATGCACTTGCAGCAGCAACCCATAACAGAATCAAGATGACGGTAATGAACGGTCGTATTGCCTCGATTGGAATACCGTACGCAGTAATCATTCCAAGGGTCGTGACCACAGCGGCTTCAAGCAACGACATCCCCGTGCCGATTGCAGCACTTCGAATTGCTTCAATGCCTCCCCCCAGCTCTCGTATGCGGTTGGATATGTGTATGGAAAAGTCGACCCCGACACCGACCAGAATGGAACCGATCATGACGGTGACCAGGGAAAGGTCGACACCCATTCTCCACATGACCAGCCACTGTAATGCCACTGTTGCGATGACCGGAGAAGTTGTCCAAATCGAATATCTGATGTCCTTGAACACGATGGCGAGGGTGATGAGGGTTAGAATGACTGCAAAACCGAGTGATGTCCATTGGGAGCCAACAATGAGTTTGTTGACTTCGATGGTGGTTGGCGCCACACCGGTCAATTCCGTTGCATAATTACCCGGCTCGGTACCAGTAAACGTGTTCGCATGGCTGTTAATGATCTCCACGTTTGATGAAGTATCTGCAACAGGAAGATACGGCATGTCGACCAAAATCAAACTTCGGTCAAAGTCTTCGCTGATGAAAATCTCACGCGTTTCATCGGTGATTGAAGAGTAAAATACGTTCAAAAGAAACACTTCACTTTGCCGCGATGCAGGCAAACCGTATGCGTCAGGTGATGTAAGTAAATCCCAAAACGAGGCGTCTTGGGTCACTGAACTGTCGAGAAGTATACTTGCTGTGTCCTTCACATCCTGGCTTAAGAGCGGTAAAGATTGGACAAATTCGCTGCATCCCACACATTCTATCGTTGGCGCAATTCCGGATGATTTCATAAGGAAAACAATCGACACAGCGGTTGTATCGTCCACATCGTTCAGCAAGCCCTCCAATGTATCGATCTGACGTAAATTTTCCGCAGGATCTTGTTGAGATACCTCGATTGAGGTATCGCCAGTTAAGTTCGCTTGAATCAAAACCATTCCGAGTTGCCCGGAATTGAATTCATTGCTAAAGTTCTTCATTGCAGAAACAGATGGCTCGTCGTACGGTGCCATTTTCAACATGTCAATGTTTTCTTCAACATTTGCTTGCCCGTATGTTGCAGAGATGATAATCAAGAAGAGGAAGACTCCAATAACTCCACGATTGTACTTAACCGGGACTTCGACCAAGAGTTGGAAAGGCTTCAATGGAGGATGCTTTGGTTTACGTAAATCGAGAAGGAGTGTTAAGTTTGGAACCATGAACATCGTGAGAATATAAACAACAACAATCCCACCTGAAAGAGCAATTCCAACGGTTTGAATTGGTGCCATTGGCGTAAAGACGAGCGATACGAATCCAATGATTGTCGTTACTGCTGATAAGAATACGGCTTTCCCGGTCGATGACAACGCTCCACGCATTTTTTCTGCTTTCGTTCCGTCTTCTTCGGCGTAGCGGTTGGTGATGTGCAGTCCATAGGATACGCCGAGCGCCAGTAAAATAGGCCCGACAATAATCACCGTCATCGTTACTTCGTAATTTGACCAACCAATAATTCCAAGCGTCCAAAACACTGCACACAGAGTTGGAAGACCGGCAATAGTAACGACTTTCAAGCCCTGCAGTGGGCGGAAACCTGTGAGACCGGTTTGCAAAATGTCACAGTGGAACACGAACAGACCCAGTGCAACCCATACAACGGCGAGTGGGAAAATATCCCAGAACATGTCGAAAGTTCGCTCTGTAACCGCATTCGTGATTGGTACCGGGCCTGTGAGTGTCATTTTGAGATCGAGAGTTTTCACCCCTCGCTCTTTTTGCTCCTCTGTCAATTCGTCGGCATTCCAGATGCATGTACCTTCTGACGAGTCTGGACTGCCATCTGCTTCAAACAAACACGGACGCTCGAGTGTCGAGATACGAGTGATATTTTCTGTTGTGCTGCGAATAACTTCCTTCGATGAAACTTCGTCAGTGACTGCAACTGCCATGATGGCGCGGTCCAATACGCCATCTGGTCCACCATCTGCCCCGCCAGAAATGTCACGGGCCAGTTTGTCAAGTCCCGGTGTTGCATCTCCATTGTCCTCATACATCTCAGCAATGACGAGATTAATGGTGGTTTGAGAAGGAATATCATAACCGCCACCAAACTGATCGTCCGTGAGAGCGAGTGCGTCGTTGAGTTCAGATGCTGCATTCGCTGAGAGACAGTCGTCTTGTCCAAGGCTACAGCCTAACTGCCCCAATTCAGTGACGAATGCCTCGCGTATTCGCGGAGCACTTGAATTCACTTCTTTCAAAACAGTAGAAAGCGAGAGAATATAGATCACATCATCGCTTTCTGCGACACCGTTAGCAGTGCACTCAAACGACGAAATGCAAGGGTTCAACTGATTTTCAATGAAACTAATCTCTTGGAGGATACGTTGGTCCGTAATGTTGCGGCCATCCCCGAGTTCGATGTAAACTACCATAACATTGGTTGACCAATCTTCTTCAACGAGCTTCAGGAGTTTCCCGACGTTGCTCCCATCTGGAAGATACACTTCGAGGTCACCATTGACGTTAAGGTCGGTTTCATTCGGGTCGTCATCGAATTGAGTCAGGTAGCGGTCATAGAAACCGGAGTGGCTCACAAAAAAGAGCGTCATCAATAAGAAAAGAACCACTGTGGCAAGAGGGAAACGAGTTATTGCACCTATGGCACCGTGCTTCTGCCATTCCCTTCTTAGGCGTACTGGAGCATCAAGAACTGCATCAATAGCGTCTTTTGTGTTGAAGTCTTTAACCCGAGCTGTGAGGTCGACAGCACCCGATTGGAGGCGTTTGGAGCCGGAGGCTTGAATCTCCTTGATTCGAGAGCCAGCACTCGATAGCCCATTCGAACTCTGATCGCGACCTGCGTTCGAATTGGAAGAGTTTTGTGATGGACCCTCTTGCGACATCTCCACCCCTCTAATACACGGTGAGTTGCGGGGCTTCAAATGTCTACCGCTGAAATGTTCCCGATACTCGTGAATTACGGAGTTCTACTTCACACTCCATGCGTTGGTTTCAAAGGTGAATCGTCACACCGCTGTTTGGACCCGCATCGTTCATGTGTGTGGGGCCAGGTGAGGCACATGCCAGCCCCAATATTAAACGATAAACGATGGTCAATCGACCTTGAAAAGCGCATTCAAGAAGCCCATTCGGTAGATTCCCAGGTCTACGCACAGAGATATGCGTTCAAACCTGACAGTGGCAAGGAACTTTTCGTTATCGATACCCCTCCACCCTACCCCTCGGGAACATGGCATATCGGCGCAGTCGCACAATACTCAATGATTGACGTCATTGCTCGTTCACAGCGTCTTTTGGGGAAGGAAGTCTTTTTTCCATGGGGTGTAGACCGGAATGGAATCAACATCGAATTCACTGTGGAGAAGAACACAAAGCGTAAGATGAAGACGTACGACCGTGCCGAATTTATTGACATGTGCCGAGAAACCATTGAAACATTCACACAAGCAATGAGGATGACTGCAAAGCGTGTTGGGCTTTCCTGTGACTATGACCGTGAGTATCTAACGGATTCACCAGAATACAGAACCGTCACACAATCAATCTTCATTGAATTGTTCAAAAGCGGTGCCATTATTGAAGATCTACGCCCGAATATCTACGACCCGGTTGAAGGGACGACCATTGCTGATGCGGAAGTCGAACGCCTTTCACGTAAAACTCGCCTTGTTGACATCACTTGGACCTGCGACGACGGAACTGAAATCGTCATATCGACAACCCGTCCAGAATTGATATGTGCATGTGGCGTCGTTGCTGTTCACCCAGATGATGAGCGATACACCCATTTGGTTGGAAAGACAATCCAACTGCCGCTACCGGTTGAAGGACGCTCAACATCGGTCAAAGTGATGACCCATAATTCCGTCAAATCTGACTTCGGTTCAGGTGTTTTGATGGTCTGTTCCTTTGGCGACCAAAATGACGTGGCTGTGTTCCGTGAGCTCGGTCTCACTCCATTCCAAGCCATCGACTTAGACGGTAAATTGACCGACATTGCCGGACCGTTTTCCGGCATGAAAGTGATGGATGCACGCAACGCTGCAATCGACTACCTTGAAGAACATGGTAAACTGGTAAATGTTGTCGAGCGAGACCAAGAAATTCCAGTATCTGAACGTGGAAAAAACCCGGTCGAAATTATTCTACTGAAAGAATGGTATGTGCGTCAAACCCATGCCCAAGACCGTATCCGTGAACATCTTGAAGAGATTGAATTCCACCCACCGAGGAACAAACAGTTCCTCCTTGATTGGATGGATAACATCAGTATTGACTGGCCCATATCTCGACGCAGATGGTACCATACAGAGATACCGATTTGGTACAGTGAAGACGGTGAGAAAATTATTGTCCCGCCAAGCGGCACCTATGTCCAACCATGGCGCGAAGGTCCGCCTCAAGGCAGCCAAGTTCTCGGCCGGGCAACACGTGAAGTTCTTGGTTCCTTTGAGAGCATGGAAAGCGAACTTGGCACACTTGTTGGTGAAGAAAAGGTATTCGACACGTGGATGGATTCATCAAACTCAAACCTGTTTGTGAGTGGCTACCTCAACCATCCTGAAGTGTTTGAACGAGCATTCCCTACCGCTTTGCGGCCACAGGGCAAAGAAATTGTTCGAACTTGGCTCTACTACACCCTCCTCAAATCCAATCTCTTGTTGGACAAACCAGGATTCAAGCACGTCTGGATTGATGGGCTTGGCATGGACCCTTGGGGACGCAAAATGAGTAAGTCACTTGGAAACGGTATCGATGCTGACTCCGTTCTTGAATGCGGTGCTGGTGGACGAACTGGCTCTTGGAAAGTGAAGGGACCCGATAAGACTGTGAGTCTTCGTGCCAACAAAATTGGCAGCGAATGCTTCCGTCTTTGGAAGGCATGCGATGCTCAAGTCGGTGACGATTTCCACATCAACCCAGAAGAAATCGAAAAGAAGTACTTTGGTGTTTTGACCAAATTGTTCAACGTTGCTCGTTTCGCATCTCAATTTGAAATACCTGCGGACTTGGAGACAAACCCTGGCAACCTCGACGTCGAAGACCGATGGATTCTGGCTGAATTCGATGCGACGATGGACACAGTACGTACGTCATGGGAAAACCTCGACATCTACACCGCCACTCAAGCGCTGAAAACGTTCGGTACTGGAGTATTGCCAAGCCATTATTTGGAGATGGTCAAATCAAGACTGTACGATGAAGACAAGGCTGCTGCTTGGACACTGCACCGCATTGTTCGTGACTTCATGTCTGCATTCACCCCAGTTTGTCCCTTTTTCACACACCACATCTCCGAAACACTGTACAATCGTTCTGCTGTCGACATTGATGCATTCCCACAAACTGCAGACGCTTCTGTGGCACTCGGAACCGAAGATGGTGACCATCTTCGAAAGATCTCAACACTGTTACAGGCGTTCAATGGCGACACATGGAATACAAAGAAAGAGCAAGGGATTTCTCTCAATCAACCGATTGCTGGGCTTGAAATTCCGGAGGGACTGGCAGAGTTCACTGCGATTCTCACACGGATGCACCACTTGGAATGATTACTCTTCTTCCCACTTGAGAATGGCTTGCCGAGTCGGCGGCATATCGAGTTGTCCAAGCCGGAAACCTACCAAACGCAAACCCCGGTTGTGTTGGACATTGGTTGCAAAAAGATGTTCTGCCAAACGCAGGAAAACTTCTGGCTCATCCATAGCAACAGGTATCGAACGACCATGTGTATGTGTTTCGAAACCCGTATAGCGAATCTTCACTTCCGCTAAACGTCCAGAAACGCCCATTTCACGTGAACGGGCCAATACGCCTTGAGTGAGGGAACGCAACACATCGAGAACTGCTTCATGGTCGGTTTGATCCGATGAAAAAGTACGCTCCTTACCAACGGATTTACGACTCCGTAACGGACTCACTTCAGAACTGGTTGTACCATCCACTACACGCGTGAGCCATGAAGCAAAACGCTCACCGGCCATCCGCCCGAGTGCCAATTCTCCGAACACATAGGCTTCGTCAACCGTCACAAGCCCCCATTCTGCCAATTGTGTAGCCCTCTTTGGGCCAATCCCTGGCACTTCACGCAAGGAACGCCCATCAAAAAATTCACCAATTTCATCCGGAAGTATTCGGAAAATTCCTTTTGGTTTGTTGACTTCACTCGACATCTTCGCAAGAATTCGAGTTGGTGCAATGCCAAAGGAAGCCGTTAATCCAACTTTATCTTCAATCGTCTCTTGCAGTGTGCGGCACAAGGCAAATGCTGTATCCCAATCGCCGTCAACGGCCTTGGTGACATCCAAATACGCTTCATCTATGCTTGCTTTCTCAAAAAACTCTGCTGGTTCTTGTAAAATTTCCATGACTCGTCTTGAGGCACGGCTGTAAAGCCCACGACTGCCACGAATGTAGTGGCCAGGACCAAACGGATGACCCGGGCAACGACGCCAAGCCTCGCTAATCGGCATGGCTGAATGAATACCAAAAGCTCTGGCTGCATAATTGCATGTCGAAACAATTCCTCGACCACGACCTGCTTGAGGGTCAGAACCGATGATAAGTGGTCTTGCAGGGTCCAAAGAATGATGCAAAATTTCGACTGCTGCAAAAAAAGCATCAAGGTCACAATGAACTAAAATCCTCTCTCGAGGCTCCTGGGTTGTATCACCCGTTGGTATCTGTTCACCTGACACACACAGAGAACGTTGCCCACAGTGCTTGAAGTTGATGTATTCCTCACAGAACAAAACTTCGAGAGTAGGCGTTAAGAACACTAACTTTTCCTTCGGACGGAATTCTACTGGGAGTTCTTCAAGTGGCTGTGCAAAGGGGTTTTTGGCTCGGTGAGATGTCCGAAATGAAAGACGCATGCCGTGGATTTAGCGCGTAAGGTCGTCGAAGTTTCACATGACCCACACGCCATTATCGGGTGAAAGTATTAGTTGAGTAAATGTGAATTGACGGTCGTATCTGCAACTTTCCCGTCAAGTACAGTCATCACTGCCAACCCAATATCTCTCCCAACGCGTGCTTGAGCCTCAAGAGTTGCTGCACCAATGTGCGGAGTTCCATGGAAATTCGGATGTTGAATCAATTCATTTCCTTTCGAGACCGGCTCCTGTTCGAAAACATCGAGTGCTGCCGAAGCCACTTGTCCCGAAAGCAGAGCAGAAAGTAATGCAGATTCGTCAATGATGCCACCGCGAGCACAGTTCACAATATGATTGCCGCAATGGATCCCATCTCGAGACTTACCAGGCATCAAAGCCATTCGTTCAGCATTCACCAAATGGTGGGTTTCCTCGGTAAAGTTGCAGTGAATCGAAATGTGAGTGCAATTCTGAAATAAGGTATCAACATTTTTGTGCAGTGTAGTGTTTTGAGCCTTTGCCACCTTCGAGGGCAAATATGGGTCGTACGTGTGAACATCCATCCCCAACAATTGCGCAACAGAGCCAACACCTTGTGCAATCCTTCCAAAGCCAATCAACCCGAGGTCTTTTCCGAACAGTTCCGTTCCTTTCATGGTTTTCTTTTCCCACTTGTCAAGACGCATACCGCGGTCTGCACGAGGGATGTGGCGGAGCGATGAAAGTAAATGTCCAATGGTAAGTTCGATGACCGATTGCGTCGAAGCACGAGGAGCATTGACCACGGGGATGTTCAATTCCGCAGCAGCAACAATATCGATGTTATCAACACCAACACCAGCACGGCCAATGACTTTGAGACGTGTACCGGATTGGACGAGAACTTCGCGCGGTAATTTGGTAGCACTGCGAACAATAATGGCGTCGAACTCTTTGAGAGCGCCAGCAAGCAGGTCTTCCTGTTCAATGAACTGAAGAACAACCTCATGCCCAGATTTCTCAAGCAATACCACTGCGTCAGGAGCCATACCATCGGTCACAGCAATTCGTGCCATACCCCTAGGCTTTTGCATAAGGGACATCAATCTATGCCTTGGGCAATGGCTGAACCCTATGATTGAAACGCTCGCAGCGATTGGGCGAAATGAGGACGATGGCGACAATCGATACCAACGCATTGATTTGGGCGGCAGGATTGCTGTCAATCCCATTACTCTTGGCATTACCAATGAGAATTGGCTGGAGGTTTTTCATCGGTGTTGGTCATGAAGCATCGCAGTATCGAAACACTGTTTTGCAAATCATTGATGCAGGAAGGCAAGTAGCTCCATTCAGAGCGACGCTTGACGACATAGCACGAAGCCTCCACATACGACCCAATCATCAACGTTTGATTGAAGCTGATTTGTTCCATCCACTCACCGTATCTCATTTCTTACTGCTTCCAGCTATTCTGATTTTCCCGCTTGCCGCCATAATGGCCTTACCGGTAATTCTCATCGGGTTCCCAGTATTGTTGGTCATCGAATACATCTTTATTCGAAAAGAAGTACTGGTAAGGGCCCTCAAGTCCATGGAACGTTTGATGCACTGGCAAATTATTCACATACCCAAACCCCACAGAGGATTATCGGAAGACAAGGCAAAAATGAACGAATTTTCTCAACATGTCATCCACTTTAATCACGTCCCACAGGGAGCCTTCCTCGGATTATTTGCATGGCTGATTGTTCATTGGACGTTTAATTTCGAATCATGGGGAATCGAAATTATATTTTCTTCTCTGCTGTACATTGTATTGCTTGGTGCCCTTGGAGTACTCAATGCTGCGTTTGAATCGGACCTTGTATTCGTCGACCCATCCAAAGGCCGGTTAGTTCCGGTTGACCAATGGCTTGAGAGTATCCTCAAACCATTGGTAGGAATTGGTCTACTGTTCCTCATCGTGAGGAACCTCTTGGATGAAGCAAGAGACGGTAATGCTGTTCTCTTCGCAGTCACCGTTCTTGGCCTGCTTTATGGAGCTGCGATTGTTGGTATTGCGTTCAGATGGGGGTACTCAATATGGCGAGGTTCTCAAATTCGAGACGAATTTGGTAATCAAGTTATTCAAACGCTCAACCCGTTGTCGTACGACTTAACACGCTCGAAAGGAAGAATAGAATTTCACGTACGGATGGTGATGAAAGAGCGAATGAGTGGGTTGACCAACGCACCAATCGAGCAATTGAGTTTCGCTGACCTACAGGAGCTACCATCAAGCGAGCACAGGGGGAAAATCCCTGAAAACCCTCTATGATTCAGATTCAATCATCGCATCGATTACTTCTTGGTCGCTTCTGCTTGGATTCATGTTGTACAATGTGTAACCGGCACCAAGGCCGCACAGAAGGAAGAGCAGTCCAAGGAATGCTGCAAACCCAGAGTGTTCAGAAAGGACACTACCCAAATCCGAAAAGAATCCTTCAGAGTCATCCGAAGATGTGACCTTCGGAAGAACTTCATTCATCAAAGCAGATTGATTGTATGCTTCTCGTGTGAACGTTAACTGCCCCTTGAAGGAATCATCCCAAGCGTCAGAAGGTGTCGTTGGGTCGAGATCGGAGTAAAAGTCTGGACGCTGAGGAATCGTAATATCGACTGGCGTCGACAAGTCGAGTGTCAGTGCTACATCGACTGTGTAAGGAATACTCGCTTCGAAGAATTCGGGGTCTTCAAACAACCCAAGGAACGCTGCTGCCTGCCCGGTGATGTCAAAGTGTGCCCATGTATTCCAATGTTCAGGGCCAACATCCAAATCGTAAATCCAAGTATCAGCAACACGAGTCCCAGCACCTTGCGCATCGTTGGAGCCGTCCTCGGCAAGGTCGATTTCCATTTGCAGACTTCCTACTTGGGCTGTCTCAACGTCAACTTCGGTTGGTGTGAAGTATGCGAGTAGATTGTTGGTACCGTTGGGAATCCAAACGTAGTGCGAGTCCTCAGTGTAGTAAACAGCACCGCTTGCTCCGTTGTTAAAGTGATTCCAATCACCCTTCCATGAATGTCGAACACGGTCTGTGTCAACTGGAATTGTTTCAACGGTCATGAGCGAGGTGTAAATGTCATACGCATCCCAAACGGTGTATTCGGGATGGTCCACGATTCCATCGTCGTTCTGGTCACGCATCAGCTGTAGAGTTCGAGCAAGAGCGACTGCCTTGTCGGTATTGGTCAGACCATGCCCGACCCGCCAGTCGTGGCATTGACCCGTTGCACTGCGATAACATTCCGATGGAATGTCGTTGCATCCATCATCATCGTTGCCGGCCTCACATGAATTTGCCATGCCGTCATACCGCGCTGTCAGTTCAAGAATTAGTTCCAATTCGTGAACACGAGAAAAATTAGCGGAATCCCAGTCATCAAATTGGCCGTATGCGGCAGAACCATCACCACCAACCAAAGAAGCGCCTTCATCATGGTCATCTCGATGGTAATCGGCTACGCCCAATGAAGGGGCTGCATCGAGCAAAAGCCCAGCAATGCCACCAACGTGTGGTGTAGCCATGCTGGTGCCTGAAATCGCCATGTAATACAAGTCACCTTGGAGTTTTGTCGAAGCGTCGATGGCAGTTCCACGGGGAGCTGTAGCCCAAATATCACGGCCTGGTGCGCCGACATCAGGCCATGTGTGCATTTGGTTCATACAACCACGAGAGGAAAAGGAAGTCACTGCAGTTCCGTCATGTGTGAGAGCAGCAACAGAGATTGCCGAGGGAGTATTTGCGTAAACATTGGTTTTCAAACCGCCAGCGCATTCGCCTCCGTTTCCGCCAGAATTCGATGCTGCGAAGATAACTGCAACACCATGGTCATAGGTCAGCATCTCAGTGAGTTGAGCAACCGCCCCGTTTGGATCATAATCCCCATCGGTACCCCACGAGTTCGAAACAACCCGAATGTGGTATTCGTTTTGACCAGGAATGGAATGTTGGTACGTCCATTCAAGTCCTTGTTCAGCAGCAAAAATCGAGGCTCCGTCTCCGGTGCCAAGTGCGACCAACTGACCGCCCTTCGCCACACCAGCTCGGCGACCTGCAGAAGCATCACCGTTACCGGCAATTGTTCCACCAACGTGAGTCCCGTGACCCGACGAGGTGTCTGAATTACGAGTTTCAGTCCACACGCCGTCCCACTTTGCCGAATAGAGCGTCTTTTCTCCGGACCAAGGTTGTAGGTAATCATAATCGGGATGCCCAGCATCAACACCGGTATCCAGGTCAACAATCGCAGTTCCATCGCCGTCCCACTCAGTGAAAGCGAGGTCTGTTTCGAACGCAACCGTCCCGTCGGTGTTAATGATTGCACGGTGCCATGAAGTCGTGGCATTGACAACATGCGTTGTTTCATGCATCATAATGCCAGCATCATCGATGGGGTCACCACCAAATTCTGTAGGTAAGTAGAAAAATTCCAACTCTCTGTTGAGTTCTAAGTATTCGACACGTTCCCATTGACTGATTGTACGTATTTGTGATGCAGTGGCTTCAATCAATCCACCATCAATGAGTGGAGCATCCCCCAAAACTTCAGCCCCATAATTCTCAAGTTCTGTTCGGTCTACCGTTTGAACCTCGGAGTTCAATTGAAAGATGACCGACAATGTGGTCTCATCAGCAACAGTATTGAGTTCATGTTCTAAGGCTGCATCCATACGTTCAAAATCACCGATAGGATTGAGTGTGTCTGCAAGAGGTGCTGCTGATACCCCAATCAAGAGCAGTTGTAGGGCACAGACGACCAAGAGACTGCGAGCAGACCGGAGGTGCATGGTCATGGGTATGAACGCCTCTACTAATGCCTTCGCATGCGATGTGTCTAATTCATCCAAGGAATATGGTCCGGGATTTCCGCAAAAATATTAGCAGGAAGGGCCGTCTTAATTTTGGAAACAGAACCGAGTCCTGCAGTAACCTTTGCTTGCCAGGCATGGTATTCCTCATACGAACTCATTTGCAATACAGGATTATGCTCTCGGTTCCAATCCAGTGATTTCATCTCCGTACCGGGCGGTTCATGTCCTGTGCAAACGATGAGGTTGCCGTGAAGTGAATCAAGTTTCTGGAGAGAGCGCCAATGTTCATCCACTCGGCCGCTGGGTAAATCATCCCGTCCGGCTCCACCTTCGCCGGTGAACAGGAAATCTCCGGTCAGCAAGTGTGTTGGAGTTTCGAGTAAAATGTGGTCGTTTGTATGGCCGGGAACATGATGCACCTTGACCGACAAAGAACCGATCATAAGTTGCTCGTCTTCGTTCAAATAATGCGAGACGCCAAGACAAGCAGTGTCCTTCCACATAGCGTATTCACAACCGGTCAATTCACGCAGTGAGTAGCATGCAGTAATGTGGTCTGCATGCGTGTGCGTAGCAACTGCAAAATCAAGGTTGAGGTCCCTTTCTTCAAGTACATTCAGATATTCATCCATAAAGTCGTAAACAGGGTCAATGAGGGCAGCCTTCTTTGATTCTGTGTCCACCAAGAGATACGTTTGAGCCCATCCACTTTGGTTCAATTGTTCGAAGTGCATGCTTAACCGGTTGAGCGGTCGTACTTGAAGAATACCCAATGAGATCGACCTGCCATACGAGGATTCATCAAACATGAGAGAAACGCACAGGTATGCATCCCGTCGAAGTTGTCCATTTGGAACACGACGGAAAAGTACTGTTGGTCAATGAACACGGAGAAGGTCCACAACAGCCGATTCAAGGAAGGCAAGAGAACTCAAATCAATTGCGTCTGCCCACTCAAGAAGAAGTAACTGCAATGAACATTGAGTGGAAACATTTGCGTGAAACTCGAGTGGTTTTTGGGACGATGGTGTACAGAATACTCAAGGGATACCCAAAAATTGACTGGCCGAAAAATTGGGCCTGGAAGGATGAAATGATTGCAGACAACGCCGTACACCCTGTTGCAAGGGAAGCGATCTACCGTTCGATACACAGGCTTGTATCCAAAGTCATGATTTGCAACGACAACGATGAAGTCTTGCTTGGCAAAGTGGAACGAGGCCATTTTCGAGGTTTTTGGACGCTACCTGGGGGATATATGGACCACGATGAACACCCGAGCACAGGATGTGTACGCGAAACTTTGGAAGAGATTGGCCTTGAAATTACTTTGGAGTCGAAAGAACCAATTGTTACACAAAAAATATTCACCGACGATGGAATTTCATTTGTCTCCTTCACCTACCGTTCGCTATGGAATGGTGACATCACTCATCTTAAACTGCAGACTGAAGAAATTGCCGAAGTAAAGTGGTTTACAAAAGACGATGCTCAAAATGTGGCAGTTTCGTACTTCGATGTTGAAGCACTAAAAACCCTGTAATTACAATCCAACTTCGCTGCGAGCAGCGGCAAGAGCATCATCGAGACCGTCTGGGAATGAGCCACCACCCTGTGCCAGAGTCGGACGTCCACCACCTCCGCCTTTGATGTGCGGAGATATAATTCGAAGCAGAGCAACAGCGTCGTATCGCTCACTCGCAGCCGTGCCCTCAGTAACTGCAATCATCAATTTACCACCGCCTTCTCTCGAGCCGAGAACGGCAAGGGTAGGTTGATCGGCATCGAGTGTGAGTTCTTTGAGCATTTTTGTCATCTTCTTCAAATCACCAGTGACTTCCATAATCGCAATCCGAACACCGTCAATCTCAGAAGAGTCTGTCCCTCCGCCGGATGTCCGGAGGCGTACAATTTCTGCTTCAAGTTGTTCGATTACTTTTCGTTGTTCTTTCCATTCGGTATAAAACCGTTCAGTCGTTTTCGGTAGATCCTGTGTTGGAATCCCATAGACCTCGCTCGCTTTTCGAAGCAGTTCGTCTTGATTTCGAGCATAGTTTAGAGCGGCTTGCCCGGCAACAATGTGAAGCCGTTCAACACCGTCTTGAACAGCGGCAGAACGCACGATTCGAATGGAACCGATTTGACCTGGCTCATCATGGTGTGTACCGCCGCAAGCCTGAATGTCATGGTCAGCAATACGTAAAACCCGAATCGAGTTCCCTTTCGGGGCACCACCTTGATACAAATCAAAGCCGTATTTTTTATCAGCGTCTTTCCGATTCAATTCGGTCTTTTCGGTTCGCTGAACTTGTACAAGTACTTCGTTAGCAATCGATTCAATGGCGTCCAAATCTTCACGCGTTAGTCGGTTGAAGTGGGTAATGTCCAAGCGTCCAGATTCCACAGATTTGTTTGCACCAGCCTGGTAGATGTGAGGGCCAAGAACCCGCCGAGCCGCTCCACCGACGATATGAACAGCAGTATGGTGGTCCATGAGTTGCTTCCTTCGATTCCAATCTAAACTGCCATGAACCAAGTCACCGGTTTCGAATGTACCGTCAACCAGATGAAGTATGTATTCTCCAACCTTTCGTGTATCGAGAACCTGCAGATGTTTTGAGTCGGTCGACAGTAGCCCATAATCACCTTCTTGCCCACCGCCTTCCGGATAAAAACAAGATTTGTCGAGGATGATTGCATGTGTTGCACCTTCAGGTATATCCTCACCAACCAAAGGGAGACTGGCAAGTACGCTCGCGTCGAATTCACGTTGTTGAACATCGTTGTAATACAAGGCAACTGAAGCAGGCAACTGAGGTAGACTTTCAACCAGTGGCTTCTGTTCGACTGCTTGTGCTGCCTGTTTGGCAATTCGAGCGTGTCGTTCTGCCATTTCTGCAGCGAAACCGGTACGGATTTGAAGATTCTTCCAACCTGCGTTTTGGCCCAGAGCCACGACCATATCCGGTGCGAGCCCGTGCGAGTCGTTCAGATGAAAGAGTGTTTCATCAGGGACTGTATCAGCGTCTTTTGGTAAACCTTTCAATTGGGTGACAATGACGTTTCCGCCTTTGCGAATCATTTCTCCGTAGCGCTCCTCTTCAAGTCGAAGAATACCGAGCAGGCCATCATGAGTTTGTTTCATTGATTGTCCGTCAAGATTTACACCGATATGATGCTGGGCAAGTTCGGAAAGTGGAACGGTAATGCCAAGTTCATCACGGAGACGGAGTGTTCTACGAGCTAACATCCTTGCAAGATAACCTGCCTTTGAGTTTGACGGAACCAAACCATCTCCAAGCATGTTTGACAAAGCATGTAAGTGGTCTGGAATGGCATAGATTTTCGCAAGTGGTTCTGTGATTGCCGTCAATTGTTTTGGGGTGACTGTAATGCCCCGCTCGCCAAGTCTACGCAGGAAAATCGACCGAAGTTCTTCAGCATCAACACCGGGTTCAATGTTCATAATCCCGTTCAGCCGACTCATTTCCCCAAGCAACGCATCCAAATCGAGTTCAGGCCATTGAGAACTAATCGTTGAGAATCCAGACAACTCTTTGAGCCAAGAAACGGTCTCAGGGTAGATGGCCTCGTAGATGGTCGGTGTGCCTGCAGCAGCCCAACAAAATCGTTCAAGACCGTAACCTGTATCGATAATCTGCAGGGGCATCTCCCGGTAACGATCACCTTTCAATTCCACATCACCGTCAGGATGTTCCTCTAAATTCATGAAAACCAAGGTTGCTAATTCAAGGCCCCCAACAATGACTTCCACGGCAGCACCGGCATTTCCACCACCGCACCATGGGTTTTCCACATAAGTAATCTCATTTGCAGGGATACCAAAAGTCACCGTCATCATGTCATGACAGTACTGAACACATTCTTCCATCCAATAGTACATTTTCCCATCATTCGGTCGGTTGAAGACGTGATGCGCCATCATTTCAAAGGTGGTCAAGTGTCGACCTGAACGGCCCACAGCATCAACGTCTGTGAGTCGAATACACGGTTGAGATATGGTGAGTGGGTTGGCAGGGGGTTCGACTTGCCCAGAAGTGACATGTGGCTGGAAATCGGCAATTGAGGCAATGGTGAGATGAATGTCATCGCGCCATCTTGCCAAAACTGGATACGGTTCGACACGGGTGTGGCCAACCTGTTCGAAAAACGATAAGAATGCTTCACGCATGGCATCTTTCAGAGCTTTACCACGCATTGGGAAGCCAGGAATGAGGGGTTCTCCGATGAAGGTGTATTCATCTTCAGATGTATCACCACAGGTATCCCGTTCCGCATCTGTTGTCCAAAACCAGAGGTCTGTAATTCGGCACTGTTTACGGACATAGCCTTCGCTATGAAACACGGCCAAATCAATTGGTGGTAATCCCATACGACGCAACTCCCCAAGGGAACAAACCTCCGAACGAGCGATACACCTTGAAACCTATGGGTCAATATTTCTAGAAAAAAGAACAATCCTCAAAGGTGAACTACTCGAGCGATATCCATGGCCGATGATTGGCGTCAACATCTTTCGTCATTAGGCGATGGTACCATGCGAATCAAAGCGCATGGTAAGATGAAAGTCGATGCTCGTCTGGTCACCGATGAAAATCACCTACAGTTGCACGCTGATGACCGAGGACCAGAGCAACTGGTCAATGCAGCGAGTTTGCCAGGAATTGTTGGTGAAGCATGGGGAATGGCCGACTGGCATTTTGGATACGGGCTTCCAATCGGCGGAGTTGTTGCCACCGATACCGAGTACGGTGATTTAGGCGGTGCGATCTCCCCTGGAGGCGTTGGATTCGACATCAATTGCGGTGTACGAATGCTGGCACTCGATGCGACAGCTCAAGACATTCCAAATCTCAAGAAACTTGCTGGACGCATTGCTGGTAGAGTTCCTGCCGGTGCATCCGGTAAAGGTGGGCTGAACATCACGATGAATGAGCTTGAGCAACTCATTCAGGGTGGTGCTCCTGCTGCAGCTGAGTTAGGATATGGGTTTGATGAAGACATACGACATCTGGAATCCGGAGGACAACTCGAAACGCTCAATGCTGAACTTTCTTCAAGAGCAAAAGAGCGTGGTCTTCGTGCGCTGGGAACGCTTGGAAGTGGTAATCACTTCCTTGAGCTTCAAACGGTTGGAAAAACGGTTGATTCTGCCACTGCAGAACAATGGGGCTTGTACGACGGTCAACTTGTTGCCATGATTCATTCAGGCTCCCGAGGGCTTGGTCATCAAGTTTGCAGTGACCATGTACGCCTTCTTGAACGAAAATACAGTCAACAAGGCCAAGGATGGTTCAACCAAGAATGGGGATATGAAATCGCCGATCGACAACTCGCAGCAGCCCCTTTTCATTCGAAAGAAGGGCAATCGTATTTCGACGCCATGAATGCTGCAGCAAATTTTGCTTTTGCGAACAGAAGTGCGCTTGCTCATCGATTGAGGGAAGTTCTCAGACTCGAACTTGGCGTTGATGGGGAAGCACGAACGCTGTATGATGTTGCTCACAACATTGCGAAAGTCGAAATCCACGAAATAGACGGAAAACCATGCACCTGCTGTGTTCATCGAAAAGGGGCTACTCGGGCATTTAGCGGCGACAGTCCAGATATTGGCCAACATCATCGGGCGAGCGGCCAACCGGTTTTGATTCCAGGCGACATGGGTACAGGCTCTTGGGTCATGGCAGGTCCAAAAACGGGTCAAAACATGGCGTTTGGCTCATCATGCCATGGTGCTGGAAGAGCACTTTCACGAACAAAGGCTAAGAACACAATCGATGGTAAAGCATTGAAAAACGAACTTGAAGGAAGAGGGATACGTGTTCATGCATCAACGCCAAATGTCCTCTCCGAAGAAGCACCTGAGGCTTACAAGAACGTCGATGATGTCATTGAACTCACGCAAAAGGCGGGTCTTGCCAGACCAGTCGTGCGACTTAACCCACTTGCAGTCATCAAAGGTTAATCACATGCAGTAGTTGTGTGCAGGTTGACCGGGTATGGTCGGTGCAGCACCACTGTGAACGCCGTCAGGCTCTTCACAGATGACACTTAGAAGCGTGTTCACAAGGTCTTTCAGTTCATCAACTTGGCTCTGAAGATCACGAACTCGTTGTCGCATCTCCGTTTTTGTTTCTAGCTCTCGCTCCATAATATCCCATCCAGAGAAGTTGCCTTCTCCATTTATTGATTTATCAAAATCACCTTATAGCCTTTGAGTAATTCCTATCGATGAAAGGTAGATTTTTTCGACAATGAGTCGACGCGAAGCGGTTATATTGCAAGGGTTGGTCGCCGTCTTTACTGCCACCGTGGCTTAGCGGTATAGCACCTCATTGGTAATGAGGAGGTCGCGAGTTCAATTCTCGCCGGTGGCTCCACAATCGCAAAGCCCGGCAACCATTTTTCTGTTCGCTTCGTTTCATTCAATTAAAAGCAAGTCTGGCAGGTAGATCAACAAAGCCCTCTCAAGTGTAATTAAGGCGCCGAGAGAGAGATTTGAACTCTCGTGCCACAAGGACACGCGATTTCCAGTCGCGCGCAATACCAGGCTATGCGATCTCGGCTCGTAACCTGCCGACTTAGCATTGGCGTTTAATGCTCACCCCTCGAAACTTTTCTTTTTTTGAGACGCTCAAAGCGAAAGGTCTCAAAGGTGAACCGGTTGCGTCGGGTATGAGCGTAGAGGTCGTACCTCTTGGACGCGAAGAAGAGGACCATGCAGTTCTTCCGTTCCGATTGCGTGACATCCGCCCAGTCATTGCATTTTCTGAAAAATATCCGTTTGCTAAACCTCTCGATGTGATTCAGTCTGAATTAAAGTTTCAGTCCAAATTGGCTGCCCGTGAATGGAACAGTGAATATTGGGTAACGCTCGCTATTGGGCTGGCGGGTTTTCTCCTCGGGGCTGTCTCAACGGAGTTGCTCAGTGGCGGTGATGCACAGAAAGTAGCCTGGGACGGCCTAGCCGCTGTGCGAGGAGTCGCTTTCTTCCAGATGCTTCTTTCACTGATTTGCTGGAGCATCTTCACCATGCAAATATGGAGGCTTTTCCCTGTTATTCGTATACACGCAATATCTCTCCTCGTATTGTGGAATCTCACAATGGTATCGCAACTCTTTTTCCATCTGAACCAAATTGATTTCCCATCAGGTGCCACACTTGGTGATATGATGTTAGGGACTCTCATCCTGTTGATTGTTCTGTTTTTCATCTATAATTTCGGAAAGGCGGTAATTGAAACGCGGAACTTGCATGTCGAAGAATACCATGTTCACGAGGATGTCCGTCTTATGGAAATGGAAATGGCAGAGCATTCACTTCGTGGTTGGGGCTTTGTATTAGGAACTTGGTTTATTTTGATACTTATTTCCTCTTGGGCTGGTGCTCACTTTGTATCCGAACGTGGTGGTGACCGAATTGGCTCACTCTCCGTTCACATTGTGGCTGGTGTTCTCTCGATGCCGCTCTACATGGGAATCATATGGTATCCACAACGAATGCTCGGCACTGGAACCCAAGTTACGACAAAGGCCGCAATTAACGCTGAAAGAGAAATTGGAGGTGTCCTCGCAGCAGAACTGCATCAAGAGTCTCAATGCCCTGAATGTGAAAAACCAATGAATATATACCGTGATGCGAATGGCGTAGTGATGGTTCCTTGCCCTTCTGCAGGATGCTCCAATTCAAATGCTGTTGGAACTGAATGTGCATCGTGCTCCACCCTATCCCCCTCTCGCCATGATTGCCCCCATTGTGGCATCAATGCGCCAGTTCTCGACTTTTTATCTGATATGGAGGCTTGGTAATGGACATCAATAAAATTCGAATGGAATTCCCGACACTACGTTCAGATTCCCCACCAGCCTATCTTGATAATGCCTGCGTGACCCTCAAACCGGATTGCGTAATACAATCCATTACAGACTACTACACAAAAACACCAGGATGCGGTGGGAGATCCGTTCATCGATACGGTACCAAAGTTTCGAGAGCAACAAACGAAGCAAGAATGAAACTTCAAAGGTTTTTGAACGCTGAATCTGCAAACGAGGTCGTCTTCACTCGAAATGCTACGCATTCCCTTAATCAAGTGGCCCACGGTATGAAATGGGCACCAGGCGATGTGGTTCTCACCACCGACCGAGAACATAATTCAAATCTTGTACCGTGGATACAACTGGAAAAGGAGCAAGGTATCCATCACCGTACCGTCGCTTCAAACCAAGACAATACCTTCAATCTTGAAGCGTTTGAAAAGGCATGTGCAGAAGCAGGAAATCGACTCAAGATGGTATCGATGAGCCAAGTAGGCAACCTTGATGGTGTACAGATACCAATCAAAGAAATCGCCCGAATTGCTCACGACCATGGTGCATTGGTATGTGTTGATGGAGCGCAATCTACTCCACACATGCGTGTTGATGTACAAGATTTAGGCATCGATTTCATGGGATTTTCAATTCATAAGATGTGCGGTCCTTCTGGAATGGGGGGTCTGTGGGGTCGATACGATTTGCTGGACAATTTACGTACAATTCAGTCCGGCGGTCAAACTGTTTCGAATTCAACCTACGATTCCATTGACTGGGCCAAACCACCTGCTCGGTTTGAAGGGGGGCTGGGTAATTTTTCCGGTATGATGGCAACTGGAGCAACCATCGATTTTCTTTCCAAATACGACATGAATGAAGTTCATGCTCATGAAATAAAACTCAACAGAATAATGACCAATGGAATCAAGGATTTGCCAGGAATCGAAATTATTGGCCCTCAAGACCCAAAACTTCGCGGTGGTATCTGTTCAATTTTGATGGGGAATTTACCCGCACATGACATAGCAATCTTGTTGGATGAGGCTGCCGGAGTCATGGTTCGCAGCGGACAGCATTGCGTCCATTCATGGTTCAACGCAAAGGGGCATTCAAACGGTTCATTGAGGGCTTCAGCCTACATGTACAACACTGAGGATGAAGCACGCTTGTTTGCCGAGACTTTTTCTGAGGCAGTGCATGCATTCTCTGCACAGTGAGGTGATTGAATGCAAAGCCCAGAGGAGTCAAACGAAGAGTATGCGTTCGAAGTCCAAGACATTCCCATAACAGCAACCACCGATGCAACTGAGGCAAATCTCGCATCTGTTCAGAAATTTGTAGCAGTGGGGGTGAGTATCTTGATGCTCTGTTCAATGATTTACATCGGGACTCTTCTTTTTTCCGGTGACGGCTTCGTAACCTATCGACCAGGAGATCAGGCACTTGAATCTCAAGATGTTTATTCTGACCTGATTGATTTTGACGGTATAAAATTGAACGGGAATGGAGTAACGGTTTGTATTGTTGATTCCGGGATCATGCCTGAACACCCAGACATCGATACTGCAGACATTGTCATGTGGAAGGACTTCGTTCAAGATCGAGCATCGCCCTACGATGATCACGGGCATGGAACCAGCATGGCAGGCATATTGATTGCTGATGGATGGATGAAAGGCATCGCTCCCAAAGTTGACCTCATGGTAGCAAAAGCACTCTCAGATGATGGCTATGGAGACGATGGGGATGTCGCAGAAGCCATTGATTGGTGCGTGACCAATGGTGCTGACATCATATCGCTCTCACTTGGCGGTGCACCGGATGTTTTGCCGTTTAACATCGGCTCAGGAAGAGGCTCCGACGAGGCAGCTGCCGATGCCATCGACCAAGGCGTGTTTGTTATAGCAGCTGCAGGAAACGATGGTGGTGACGAAGATGACGGAGATGTTTCAAGTCCGTGCAGTGAACGGCTCGTGATTTGCGTTGGTGGTGTCAAACAGAACGGTGAACATTGGAGTGGCTCTTCAACGGGCGATAACAACGGTCGTGCTTTCCCATTCATGTTACCTCGCTCCGACCCCAACCAAAAGCCTGAATTGGTCGCTCCTGCACAGAAAGTTCCGGTGATAAATTACGAAGGGTCGTGGTCATTAGTTGACGGCACAAGTGCCGCAACAGTCTACGTCACAGGTGCGATAGCCTTGTTGCTACAAGACAATCCGAGTCTTGGAGATTCGAGTTCATCAACCAATTCTGAACAAGTCAAGGAGTGGATTCAACAATCTGTTCAACCTGAGGAAGGTCAAAACGGCCACGATGACGATTATGGCTATGGTTTGTTAAAAATCCAAGCGCTCCTCGACCAAGCCAATGGCTGATATCACTTTTTGGTCACGGCAACAAGCGTTCCACCGAACAGTGGCATGAAGGCGATATGATGTGTTTCATTTGTCGTCTGGATAAATTCCATCCACTGATTGAACCCTTCGACCAGTTTCATACCTTCGACATCCGATTCCTCGACGTTTCCGAGCGGCATGTCCGGTTCAACGGTGAACAGCACACCACCTGGTGAAAGGAACGACAGCATCGACTCAACATTTCGGGCCCTGTTTTCAGAGGTACCATCAACGATAATTGCATCGTGGTGCTTCTCGAGAGGAGGTGAACCAATTTCTACTCCAGTCGAAGATGCAGCATACCAAGCGTTCGATTCGCCTGCCAGGACATCCAAGTTGCCGACCACAATTTTAGTGTACGCCTCAGCGTCATGGCGTAGCATCAAACGTCGCAGAATGACTGCAAACTTAGCACCGTCCTCAACCAGTTGATACCGTTCTGGTGGCTTTCCATCGAGTGCGAACAGATCGTAAATCCACGCACTTCGGTGCCCAATTCCAGCCCCAACTTCAAGAATAGATTTTGGTTGCAGTCTGCCTAATGCATCACGAAGTCTTCGAAGAATTGAGATGGACCATGTGTTCAATCCCATGTGTTTCAATTGGATACCAATGTTCGTGGCAATCTCTGGTTCATCACGTGGACGTGCAGGATCAGGAGAGAGTAAATGGGCCAGGACACCGTCTTTACCAATGTCATTCTGGACTGCTTCATCGCCGGCCATGCTGTATCCTTCCGGCTAAACTCCTTCAAGACTTGGTTTCGTAACAGCCGATGACTTCAAGCATGAGAGGTATGGCGCATAGACAGGGATGTCCATGGACGAGCGAGCGGAAGAAGACGGTTACATCGAGGATGATGAAGCTGAACTCCTCGAAGAAGACGAAGTACTTCTTGAAAATGCAGTTCATTGCCCTGCATGTAACGACATGACTGGTCACCTCATTCTCAACGAAAAACCCAAGGGCAATGGTGCGGATTATTTGCTTCAATGTGAAGACTGTAACAAAGTTCACACCGTTCACATTCGTCCTCCACCGGTGGTCAAGATTCCTTTCGTCCTCACCGAAGGCCCATCTTCGATGACCAGAGTGATTGAAATTGACGCTGATGAAGTTTTGGAACTCGAAGATGTTTTCAAAGAAGAAGAGAAATTATGGTCGATTAATCAGATTGAACGTAAAGATGGACGACTTCTCAAGTATTGTGTAGCAAGTGAAATCGCTCGGGCATCAGCATTGCGTTGCGACATGGTTCGAGTCAAACTTACCATGACACGAGGAGAAGATTCAACTGCAGATGTCTTGATTGTTCCCGCTGAGACCACCTATACTGCGGGCTTTCTCATCGATTTGGACGACCAGACTTGGCGCATTCGAGCAATCCATACGGGCAGGGGCCGTACACTCCGGGGCACGGTTGAAGCCCCGGACATCAAGAGAATGTACTTGCACGAGCCTCCAAATCCAGAATATTTTGCACCTCGAACACCTCGGGAACGTCGCCAAGCATGGAAGGAAGGAAAACTGGGATTCAATCCAAACCCTATTCTGCCTAAGGAAATTGTCAAAAAAGGCGTAACTCCGAGCAACAAAAGAAAGAAGAAAAGGCCTCGAAACTGATCAAGGCCGATTTGTCCATGGCATGAGGAAAGCCTTTGCCACTTGTGTTCCTATCGTCGGATTCTCCTGTAAACGACGGATACTGTATTCGTACCACTTTTCTCCATAAGGGATGTAGACTCGAGTACGGTGACCTGCTTTGGCGAGTTTCCTGCGCAATGGACCACGAACCCCGAGAAGCATTTGGAATTCATAGCCTGGGCCTTTCGCGTCTCGTTGGGGACCAGCATTGCTCCTCGGGTCAGGGATATTCGGGCCCATGCCGTATGCTTCGAGAGCTGATTTTGCATACTCAATAACCGGTACATCGTGGCTGGCGATTGAACAGTACGAGCCGGCTGCGAGCATACGGTCAACACAGGCATTCGTTGCGTCAACAATGTCTTGGTAAGCGGTATAAGCAATGTCTTCAGGCTCAAGGTAGATGCCTTTACAAATTCGATAGTCTGCATAAGGTCCAAGTTCAGTTTCCAGTTCGTTGATGTCGTCAAGAGTTCTGAAAAGTCGACCTTGAAGCACTGTTCCAACATTGGTAAGGCCCCGCTTGTGCAAATCGATGACGACCTGTATCGTGGAGGTTGTCACCCGGTGGTCTTCCATGTCCAGTCGAACAAAGAGGTTGTGAGAATGGGCAGTGCGAACGAGTTTTTCGATGTTCTCCATGCCCTTCTTTTCATCGATGAGAAGTCCGAATGCCGTCGGTTTGATGGAGAGGTTCGAATCGAGATTGTGCTCAGAAATGGCTTCAATGACCTTCAAGTATTCATCGAGGAAAAATTGGGCTTCTTCCATCGAAGAGATTTCTTCACCGAGGACATCAACAGTGAAGCATGCCTCCTCTTTTGAAAGCCGTTTCATGATTCCAACTGCATCCTCTAAGCGTGGCCCTGCAACATACCGGCGAGAAACCCAGCCGACAAACCATCGCGGCATACGGATGGTCATGGCCACGATTGATTTGGAAACCCATCCGACCATGCACTCACCTTATTGTGCGTCAGTGAAGGAGACTCTTGAGGCTTACCTTTTGCAGTGCTGGTTATTGAGTTTCAAGGAGTGCCCGAATATTCTTTGAGGTCAAGAGAGGGGACTGAAGCGTTTCCAGGTGGTCTCGAATCGCTTGCCTCTGCCAACCCTTGAACGCCTTTTTGTCCATGGAAAATATGATTTTCCCGTTTGGATACGCCATTTGAGTCGAACGGAATGCTGCGTCTAACGATTGCTTCCAGTTTCCACCCGGTAATTCTCCTTCCTCAGTTGGTGGTGTGAACGGTAAAGCGTAGGTGGCCAACATGTGGCCCAAGAACACACCATCGAGTTGTGCGAGTAAGTTTGCACGAGGTGCATAATGGCCACCACCAAGGGTAATCAAGACCAAGTCGCCTTTGTTTGCCTCAGCATCCCAATGTCCGAATCCATCGCTTCCATCTAATCCCAATCCGCGATGAATAATTCCAGCAAGGCATTCAGCAGCTGGTACATGCCCCCATGTTGCGTCGGTAGAACCGACTTCGATGAACAAGGAGGGGACTTCCAACCAAGGCCCATGGTGTGTCACTTCCAATGAAGTGTCAAATTCGAGGCCAAAATCGGTTGTTGATGCGACATGAAGGAGTTCTTTCCACCATGATGCCAAACGTGGCGATGGAGGCGGAGCATCTCCTGCTTTCCCGCCGTAAGGTGGCTCTTCATCCGTATCGAGTTGCATGACTCCAATCGGGTGTAGAGTGAGTGATGGACGGCCACTTGCAGCAGAATGCCTTGAAGGAAAAATCACTTCAGACGGCGATTCGCCAGTCGCTTCAAACCATCGTCGGGCAAGGAAATCTTCACGTAAAATGCTGCCAGGTAGAATCCATATTCGACAGTGAAGGCGGCTAAACGCAGCAGAACCTTCAACATCTGGTAGAGAAATCCATTCTGCGAGTCTCATCAAAGCATCGGCTTGATTCGTCGATGCGATGTCCGTCTCACTTACCGCAATTAAGACAACATTACTATCGCCCATGCAGTATCGATACATCTTCAGCATTTCAATACCGCTCATACGAGTATTGACAAGGTGTCACGAAGACGAGGCATCATGTCCGGTGCTACGGTGCAGCCACTGCCGTTTCATCCAAGCCAAATACTTCGGTGGCATGATGGGTATGTTGCCATTGGTGTCGACGGCGAGTTCCTCTTGTTGGACCATGAACTCAATCAAAAAGGCGAACCAAAAAAGCCATTTCCGAGTTCAGTCAAAAAGGCAGTCGTGGTGCAAAACCGATTGATTGCTACCTGGATTGAACATGAACTCATGGTCGCACGAATTGCTGGTTTCGAACTGGGGACAGATTTCGTGAACGGACCTGAAAGAGGCGATTTGCGTACTCGAACGACGATTGCCGCAGCACTCCATCCTGCGGGAGCCGTATGGTCGCATGTCCTTGATGCTGAACCACTCGCACTGGGCTCAAATGATTCTCAATTCGCCTTCATGCTTTGGAGAAAAGGACTCTATGCTATGGGTATGGATGCTGGTGAGCATTGGAGATCAGCGGAGCCAAAATGGAAAGAACTTGAGAAGTTACCGCATGCAGAGGTCACAACTGAAATTACATTTGAAAGAAATTCAATCAAAGTTTGGTCGAGAGGTTCGGGCGTCAAAACCTATGACGCAGACAGTGGCAAACAAACCGATTCCATGACCGTTCAATACGATGGAATACTTCATTCAGTTTTTTCAGAACACGGTGAGTGTTTACTTTGCTACGATGGGGGTGATGTTGTCTGGTTTTCAGAGGGTGAAATTAAGAAAATCGAACACTTGAACGGTGCAGTTCAACACGCAAAGTGGAATAAAAAGCTACAATGTTGGCACATCGCCGGATGGAGAGAAGAATGCGTACTTTCTCTGGATTCAACCAAACGTGCACAACTTGAGGAAATCCCCGTACAGATTATCGAATGTATGGACTTTTTTTACCTTGTTTTGAACAATGGACACTTTAAGCGCTCTTCGCTGTAATCGGCACCCACTCGAATCACGACCATGGCGTTGCAGTAACTGTAGAACAACATGAGATGCTATGTCTTAACAAGAACCAGAACGAATGAAATGAACACCGAACGGTGACTCACTGACTACGTTCAATGGTGAACGAAGTTCAAGCAATGGGTTCTGTGTGGCCGCATCGACCGCAGGACTTGCGATCTTTGTGAACTGCGAGGAATACTCCAGGACCGCAGCTAGGACAGAATTCTGCCTTACGAGTGAGTGTTCCGTCTTCACCAACGGAATACTTTGACCACTTTGCGCCAGCCTTAGGACCGTCTCCCATCACTGGTCACCTCCTTCATCAGCAGGTGCTGCATCGTCGGAAGCGTTTCCAGAGCGGAATTGTTCATGACGCTTGTGAATGAAACTTGGTTCGACTGACATTGAAGATGTGTCTCCATAAATGAAGGCCATTCCGGTTGTAAGTGGTTGACCAAAGCGTGTATTGCATTCCTTGACGACAATGCAGTCAGGGTTTGATCCTGGCTCAAGGGTTTTGACGAGGTCCATAACTGCCTTACGAGAAGGTGTTGATTGGCCGATGTGTTGCCATCGGAAATTAATTTCCACTCGGTTGAGTATTTTGTTTTCTTTGCGTGATACGATTTCCATATTTTTCATCTCCTTAACGAATACTTACTTTGAGAGCATATTTACCGGGTCGGTCGATCTTCAGTCGCTTTGCAATTTCTGAGCGTGTTGGATTCATAATGATGACATAGCCTTGATGTTCAGAGGACACTCGAGCAGTAGGGCACCGAGGACAGGAGTCTACACCATCATCAAGAACAAGGTGACATTCACCGCATGCGAAAGGAATCTTTACCATACATCACACCTCACTGGTCGTCGTCTTCACCAAGCCAGTCGTGGCAGCCAAGTCCAGATTGTTTACTGGTCAGTCCAATCTTCGAACGGCGAGGGTCAGAAGTGTCTGGTGAAAGAGAAACAATGCGGGCACGAACGGAATCACCGACACCGATGCTGCGGTTGGATTGACGACCTTGAATAACACCTGCTCCAACGTTCGCTTCAACTTGATCTTCCATGATTTGAGACTTGTGAAGAAGAGCTTCCATTGGGCCGATTCGAACGAAAGCACCGAATTCGTTGACTTCTGAGACCGCTCCTTCAACGACTTCGTAATCGTCCATGCAGAACAAAACGGCATCAAAACGAACTTTTTGATAAATAGCACCATCGCCGTGAATGATACGTCCACGGCCGAGAGGCTCGTGGTTTGAAGTGACGAGAATGAAGCGGTTTTGTTCGTCGAACCGACCTTCGAAAGCAGTCATGGAGAGACGGTCGATGTGGTCGTTCAACGATGCACCTTTGCGCATGTACTCTGCTGGAATGCGAATAGTGTCTTCTTTTGTGACAATTTTATACATCGTGTTCACCTCTAGCCGTTCTCAAAAAGCAAGGATGAAGAAGGAGTGGGCAGTTCCCATTCCGTCCTTCACCGGCATTGCCTCGGGAGAGAAGTCGACCGTAGTCATTCTCGCCACTGACGACCCCTATTTAATCCACTCGCCCATGAAACCGTAGACTGCGGAAGAAAATGCACAACATTGCACTGGGTGCGAGACTCTTTTGTTTGGCCGAGAAATGGACTATTCATACGCACATCGCCATAAGCCATAACAACCCCCCGTCCCCCCTACACCTTGATGTCGAGCAATGCATTGGCTAGGACCGGGAAAATGTCCGGTGCAATCGTGCCGCTTTTGCTGTTCTTGTTTTCCTCACTTTCCCCCGTTATTCTTGATTTTGAACGAGACGCTGACCAACTCGGCTCCGAACAGATTCCATCCGCATCCGGCCCGGCCGGATTATGGGACGGACTTGACCAACCCTGGGGGCAATATGGACGTACACCCACACACAACGGCACTATGCCTGCACATGCCCCTGATGGAGGTCCTGGTGAAGGGAGCGTCGCAGACGTCAGTGTTTACGGTGTCATCGATAGCCCAATCGTAAACTGGGTTGGTCTTGATGATGGTTCTGATGCGTATGGTTCCATCATTGGTGATTTCTCAAACAGCGTATCTGCACCCCCTGCCGCACTCGAACGATGTGCTTACGGAGAGTTGTTTGCAGTGATGGTTTGGAAAGACGGCACTGAAAGTATCCTCGGCATCATGACCGGCGATGATGCCAAAATCGCTTGGCAAGTGAACCTCGGTGAAACTCTTGACATACGCTCCACACCAATTGTCCATGACATTGACGACGATGGTAAACCTGAGATATTGGTCGTTTACGACACCTCAAGTAGCCTGCAAATTGAAATGTGGTCTCCTGAACTTACCTGTTCGGAATCGGGATGGCAAAAGAATGGCCACAGTAACGAAAAAGTCTGGAGTTACAGTGACACCGACTATCGCATCGGTATTGGAAGCCCACATACACCCTCGAGTCAAACCAACCACCGCTCTGTTACCCAACCAATTCTTGCAGATCTTGAGATTGATGGCGTACCTGAACTTGTGATCGCAGCGGTTGACCAAAACACCGATGACCCAACTGTACTGTCCTTTTCTCTTACAACAAGCGTCCCATCGGAACCGGATTGGGATGTCTCACTTGACCGAGGCACACACCCATCTGACCCTACCTGGGCGGCTCTTGACGGCACAACCACTGCGATTGTGCTCACGACCATTGACTCAAACTCAGGCAACATGTGGATTTGGAGAATCGATGGAGCATCAGGTTCACTCGATTGGGAACGCGTTGCTGTTCAAGGAACCGACTCTGACACCGATTCACCACGGCTTCGTTTGCCCGGACCCGTGATTGTGCAATTGGATGAAGATGCGGCTCCTGAAATGATTCTCACAGTCCCAACGGATGCCAACGGAGCAACATCCGGAAGCGGTGCTCGATACGTTGGCATGGAACTCACTTCAACAAGCGAAATTTTCAATTTCCGAGCGCAAAACGGTTATGCTGACGCACAACCCTTGCCGATTGACACAACAGATGACGGCATTCACGACCGATTATGTTGGGTCACATGGTATTCTGAATCTTCAATTACGTTCAATCGGAAAGGAATGCTTGGCTGCCATGACATCAGCCTCGAAACTCCGATCAAGGAATGGACCAGAGATCTGCAACGTGGTACGGGTAACGACAACGATGAAATTGCAGTCTCCTCTCCAATCTGGATGGATATCGTCGGAAACGACGAGCCGGAAATTATCGTGGCTTTTGGTCAAAGACTGTGGGCATTTGACGGTGAATCCGGTGCATCTGCTGACATCAACAATCAATGGTCATCGCCGTTGGCTATGCCACATCGCGTATGGGCCGGCCCTGCAGTAGCAGATATGGACGGTGATGGAACGCTCGACATTTTAATCGGTGACACATTGGTATCTCAAAGCGTGGCTGATTTTGCACCCTTAGCTGATGGAAGAGGTATCAGTTTCAACCCCGCTGAACCAGATCCAGGTCAACAAGTCACCATTACCGGTCAATTTTCGAACATCGGGACGATGGAAAACGACGATGACCTTGATGTTGTCTTGTACATGAACGGCAATGAAATCAAGCGCGAGCGATTCGATGATGTGGAACCTGTAGCGCCTTCAGGTGAAGGCGGCCCTCTCACATTCAGTGCTGTCATTGATGCAGAACTTGGAATTCATAACATTACCATGGTTCTTGATGTGAATGAGAATTTAACTGAAGCAAGGGAAGACAACAATATGGTTTCTGCCGAGTTGGTTATTGTTGAGCCGTACGTGGCTCAGATTGATGCCCCCTCTGAAGTCACCCGAGTATCGCCAGGTACGACTGAATCGGTTGAAGTGAACATTATGTCAACCGGCTCACGTACTGTCGACTGGTCACTCACTTGGGATGACAGTGCCTTACCGAGCGGTTGGACATTCTCTCCACAAACCGGTGAGTCACTCCAGCAAAGCCTAACGCCGAATGCTCCAATGGCAATCATGTTTGAAGTAAGCATACCAAGCGATGCCATGGGAGATGAGAACAGTTACGTTGACCTTACCTTGACCTATGTGGGGGATTCTTCGGTTTATTCAACCGTTCGAATGCCTCTCGAAGTTTTGCGTACTCGTGGCCTTTCTGTAACCGGTCCAACAGGATTGGCAGAGAGTGACGGATACGGACGAATCCAAGGGACCGCTAAAGCATGGATGGTTGTTGAAAATTTAGGTAATGCCCAAGAATCTACAGCCTCCATTGACTGGACGGCAACCTCATGGGGCGGTTCACCTTCACTTCACACTGCTGATGGAACAGAAATTTTTGCCCTAACACTTCAACCAAAAGAAGACATTGAATTATTCGCACACCTTGATGTTCCTGCATCTCAGAGTCTTGGCTCGACAACATCGACTACGCTCACACTCTGTATTGGTAGCGGTGATGATACACTCTGCCAAGACTTGGCGGTTGAGTATACTGCTGTTGCCTCGACGGTTGAACCTCTCCATTCCCGTAGCCTTCCGAATTCAACCCTCTCATGGCAGATCGATACCGACTTGCCGTTTTCCGGAGAACTCGCTTGGAACATGATGGATGCGCAAATGATTCAATCAGGCTGGCAATGGACTGCTTCTGGAGCACTCTCAATAAACGGCTCCCGACTCGAAATGAGCGGCAGCAGTGATGGTTTTGCCAGTGGTGTGCTAACACTCTACCTGCCACCGGACGCAGTACCGCAACGGCATTCGTTTGTCACTTCTGACACTCTAGAAGACCATTCGAATCTCACATTCTCATTGCAAGTATTGCAAATTTTCCGCTCACAAGCAACCTTGCTTGAACCACTTCCGGAATCCGAAGGAGAGAGTGTTTCAATGAACGTCAGTGAAGGCCAGAGTGTCCGACTACGGCTCGAAAACCCTGGCAACGGTGAAGATGAATTCCTGCTGACAGCTGCTGCTCACCCGATTTCGGGACAAACTCTTCCACCACCGGTTGAATTTGAATTCGTATCGCAAGAACAGCGGATGCTTGGACCACTTGCATACACCATCGCTACTGTTGAAGTTACACTCGGCGAGGAAGTACCAGCGGAGAGCCCTTTCGAATTGCATTTCCAATGGACATCACTCGGTGACGAATCTGTGTTTGATTACGTCACTCTTCTGGTGGAGGCAGAGCCAGACCACCGATGGAACATCAACTTGTCAAATGGAAATGAAAGTACTGTATCACCAAGTGAAGAGGTCGAAGTGGCCTTTACCGCACAAAACCTCGGGAACGCAAACGACACACTGAGGATTGTTCCGTCTTTCACACACTCGCACGCAGGAAACGATGCCTCAGTTTGGCATGCAGATGAATTCAACGGTGAAGTGTTACAGGTAAATGAATCAGAAGCGTACTCGTTTTCCTTTACCGTGCCAGAAACAGCATGGGCAGATTCTGTGGCATCGATGAGTTTCGCAGTCTATTCCGATGAAATACTTGTTGACACGATTCCAATCCGGTATACTGTGCGGCATGTATCTGGCTGGAGTTTTAACTTAGCAAACACTTCGCTTACCATTGACCCAGCTGGACAAAACCTCACATTGACAGTTGAACAGCGAGGAAATGCACCTCAAGCACCGTACTATGACAAGGCAGGTGCTGGTTGGAACATCAGTTATCCAGAGAACGGCGTCATCGTCCAACCAGGTGAGTCAACGACCGTGACTGTTTTTGTTTCACCACCGGAATATGCAGTCGCCGGAGAAATCGGTATTCTCAAAATACGAATAAGCGATGCAGACGGTTCCGGTTCGACCATCCAAGACGTACCGGTCAGAGTTGGTGATGCACCGAACATGACCCTTGGACACAAAGGTATCTGGAGGGTTAACGACCAAGGTGGGATGCCCACTGCATGGGTCGAAAACACGGGTAATGATGTAGCAGTCCTTGAACTCGGTGTGTCGGGATTACCAAACGGATGGACCATCAGTGGGCCAACCCAAATGGTGGTCGCTCCTCAACAAGTACTGGGCATCCCACTCAACTTAATACCGAGTCAAGGATGGAGCGGAGAAATATTCCTTGCAACTTTGGAAGTCACGCACCCAGTGCTTGGGTTACACCTACTCGACATCGAAGTTGAAAAAGGACAATTTGGATTTGCAACTACGCCTGTCGTACAAGCAACTACAGGCAAAGAGGTCGGCATCGAAATGAACACAAATACGCTTACGGGTGATTTTACCAGCAACGACCAGTTTGTTGTGCGTGAAAACACAATTTTTGTGACGGTAGGTTCGGATTCCGATGAGATGGTTTTGATCTCGACGTCCGATACCAATGAATCGATTTCGTTGTACTTAGCCGGATATCAATTGCCCGAGGTTACAGTCGACTGCTCACTGCTTTCCAGTGCTTTCAGCGAATTAGGCACTGTTGCGCTTACAGGAAGAATCGGTGAGTGCAACGTTGAAGCGGGTGACGGTAGCGTCTATGCCACACTGCTTCTGCTCAGTTCAACCGGAGAGCGCATACAATTGACTCAAAGTTCGATTGAGTTGGGTGCCAACGAAAACGGGACCTACGAAGTCAATGTTTCATCATGGTCGCCGGATGCAGGCAGCATCAATCTCGAGTTACTGGTCGTCGATTCCTATGGAAGGACGCTATCATCAACAAACGTATCAACGCTATCTCGAAGCAGTGGATGGAACATCGGCATATTTTCGTTCACGTCGAGTGACGGTGACCTAACGATCAGTATTCAACGTGAGCAATATCAACGCCTCGAAGACGTGACGTGCCGTATTCATGTGGTTGACAAGGAATCAACATGGACCACGACACGGGTCGTTGACATTGTGACATCTGATTACGCACCAGTTGTTTTCATCAGTAATCCTCAAGGGATTTCCGATAAGCACCTGCTCGAAGCAACACTCGTGTGCGATGCACCCTATGACATCGATGACAATCCTGATGACAATACGGTGACGACGATATTCTATGCCAAATCCGAGCCTGTTGTTGAACAAAGTGAAATGGTTACAATCGTTATAGTAGCAACCGTTCTTCTCATCGTGGGGTACTTCACAGGAATGCTTCATCCGAAAGGACAAGAACAGGAAGAGGAAATTCAGGAATCAAAGACCCGAGTCCCCGTGTTGCCATCCCCTGAAACCCAACCGAAAGATACGACAGAAGATGAGGATGAAGAATTCTCGTTCGAACCGATACCAGAAACATTGGTCGAAGTTTTTGAAGAAGTCATGGATGAGCCTGCAAAGGTCGACGAGGTCATAGAACTTGATGAAGAACTGGACGTCACCGCATCGGGACGCCTCGCCTCACTACGAAGCGAAATAGAGGACGGAGAGAACAAACCTGAATCCCGTGAAGAGCGGATGAAGAGATTATTTGGCGACCGGTGAGAAGCAAGGGCTTATGACCGCTTGACGGTGGCGGTCAACCATGGACCTCAAACAGTTTGAGGGGGGAACTTCACCCTTCATCACACTTGACGCATGCAACGGTAACCGTGCAGAAGCAGTCCTTAATGCACTGGAATCAGCTGCAAACGGTGATGAAGCATTGTGGAATACGCTTATCACCAACGATGAAGCGTTCAAAAGGCGACTTATTGAACAAGGAATGAGCAACCCTGAGAAACGCTCATCCATCAGTTGGGATGACGCTACTGTTCTTTTCATAGGTTGCGTTGAATTATCAAAAGATGGTAAGCCATTGCCAATTGGTGATGGTATACTACGGGAAAAAGTCGGTCGTTTTCCTTGGGGAGACGGCTCACTACTCAACTACATGCACGAGTTCATACGACCAAACGACCAAAGAGGAAGCAAGAACGACGACGGGTATGAAAAAATTGTTACACTCATTGAAAACCTTTCACAACGATGTGGACCCTCGCATGTGGGGCATGAACGATACCACACTGGTCAGGCCGGGCTCAACATTCGTGGGTTTCTCAGCAAGGAGCAAGTAAGAGAATTACGCTTAGCACTGTCAGGAAGATCATGGAGCGTCACTGCAGACGAGCCAATAGATGGTGGGATGAGGGACGTAAGCCGTAACCTCATTGCAGTGTTACGGGCAGCAGAGCGACGCGATGTCGGTATGTTCTTGCGCTCACACGCTTAATCAAACTTCTGCGATGTCAAGCGCTCGTACATCGAAGCATAGAGATTGGCAGTTTGGTCAATGACGTGTTGAGGAAGAGCAGGAATAGGTGGGTCATCGGTGCCTGCATCACGAGCAGCCTTGAGAACTGTTTGATGCCCTGTTTCAATGTAATGGGTTCGAACAGATTCTTTGGACAACTCGATGCACTCACCGTTTGCATATGCTTCTGCATCCCACCAACGGTCTTCATCAAGTGTACCAAAGGTATCGACCAAGACGACTTTGCGGCCAGGTCCCAAAGCAAATTCTTTCTTGCCATCAACATGGATGAGACCGTTCTTTGCAGCTTCTCGCTCAATCAGCGCATCGACTTTAAGGACGGCCTCAAAAATGGATTCCAATTCCTCTGGAGTAATGTTCGATATTTCCAACGCTTCTTCATTGGAAATGTTTCGGTCGTATGCTTCGAATTTCGTCGTCACTTCGAGGAAAGGTTTGGAAAGTTTAGCTCCGTATTCACAATTTGCATCGACACCGAGTTGTTCGGCAGTGAGTTCTCCTCGTTGGAATCTTCTCCAAGCAGAACCAGAAAGATAGTGACGGCAGATAATTTCGAGAGGAACAAAAACCCATTCCATATCGCGAGGGATTGCTCCAGGTTCTTTGATGACCTCGACCTTTCGAACAAGACAGCGATCTGCTGCATTGACTTCAACAAGATGAGTTCCACAAATCCCCTCATCTTCGATAAGTTTGAACCAGTGAGCAGTTGTACGGTTCAAGGATTCACCTTTACGAGGGATCAACGACGGAATAATCTGGTCGAACACAGAAATCTGATTTGTAAACCGAAATTCGAGAATGTCAGGGTCATCGGTTGACCAAACTTGCTTCACTTTGCCTTGATAGAGCATCGCTGCCATACACGATGACCGTAGAGAGAGGTCTTTGAACATTTCAGTGCAACAGCAGGCTCAAATCAAGCCCAAGGCATCTTCAAGACGGTTCAATTCAGGACCAGTGGTTTCAGTACCAGCTACTGCACCGTTGTTGTTGGCACAAACCCCAGCACCCACATAGGGGGAGCCAAAGGCAACTGTACCGACCATAGGAGAAACACCGAGTACACTTTCAATGAGTACAACTTCATCAGGAGTGACGTCAGGGTGAAGAAGAACGCCTTGGTCATTGGTTACACCAAGGCTACCAACGACATCTTGCCCTGCAATGGTTGTGGCTGCCACTTGAACGCCCATGACGTCTGCCATGATTTCCAATCCATCGGTTGGAATGCTTGGTGAAGCAATTGCACCCTGTTCATTCACGAGGAGTAGATTACCAGCTGTATTGACACCACCTTCCATAACGACAACATCACCAAATGAGGTGAGCATGTCAATGTCAGATTCAGTAGCGATATCAGCCACCGCCATGCCACGAGAATTCCCGGCGACTAAAGCGCCGATGAGATTAGAACCACCGATGGAAACAGCGTGCATTTCAAGTTGAAGGGTGGCCTCAAGAATATCGAGAACCAGTTGAGGCAACTCCAATGGATGGAGCAATACATTGCCTACAGTTGCCAGATGAATACCGACTTGGTCGCTTCCAAAAATATCAGCTGTGTCTATTGGCATGAGGGTCTCTCCAAGCAGTCCGTGTTGCGTAGTGGTTATGGTTCTATTGAACGCAAAAAAGGCCGGCGCTCCAATGGAGAGCCGGCCTAGCGCCCACCGAAGTGGGATTTTGAGGATAGATTCGAGGAGAAAGAAGAGGGGCACAGTGACTTCCTTTCCCGTGGACTCTCGTACCACAGTAATGGGATAGACGCAGGCAGGCTTGACTTCTGGGTTCGGAATGGGACCAGGTAAACACTACCGCTGTGACCGTGCACCCATCTTCCTTCGAATCGGATCTATGAGTACGACGATAAACGTCGCAATGAAATATGAATTGGCATGAACTATTAGACGAAGGGCACTCAAGGTGCGGATACGCATACGGAAAAAGATGCTCGAACGTTAGTGATGCTGGACTGAATACGTCGCCGAAGCTTCGTACTTACATCCGCATTCTATTAATCTCGTCTTTTACGAGTGTTCTGAGGTGTCTCGTCTTTGGGGTGGCTTCGAGCTTAGATGCTTTCAGCTCTTATCCTTCAGGGCGTGGCTACCCAGCATTGCCTTGTCAGACAACTGGTAAACTAGTGGCCCCAAGCCCTCGTTCCTCTCGTACTAAAGGACCTCTTCCATCAGACACCTTACACGATTCTACCACCAAGCAACAAACCTGTCTCACGACGGTCTAAACCCATCTCACGATCCCTTTTAATGGGCGAACAACCCCACCCTTGGGTCCTGCTGCAGACCCAGGATAGGAAGAGACGACATCGAAGTAGCAAGCCACCAGGTCGATGTGAGCTCTTGCTGGTGACAACTCAATTATCCCCAAGGTAACTTTTCTGTTATCTACCGGCCTCAAATATAAGCCTGGTAGGTTCGTTAGGCCCTGCTTTCGCATCGTCGATCGTTATTGTGCCGATCCACGTCAAGCCAGCTTTTCCCCTTACAGTTAACAGTGGAGTGCTGAACCACTTAAGCTGACCTTTGGGCACGCTTGTTAGGTTTTCGAGCGCGTGGCGCCCCACCCAAACTGCCCACCAATCGGTGTCCTGATAAACAGTTAGCATAGTTACTCTCCAAGGGTGGTGTCTCTATTTTCGACTCCCCCCAGGACTGACGTCCCAGGGATCAACATCTCCCACCTACACAGTACATGGAAAGCGACTATGCAACGACAGGCTGCAGTAAAGCTCTATGGGGTCTTCGCTTGCGGGTAGAATGTACTGGACTGTGCGCCAGTAAAGTCAATTTCGCCGGACGTATCGCGGGGACAGTGGAGCCCTCGTTGGACCATTCATGCAAGTCGCCAATTAAGCGACAAGGTATTACGCTACCTTAAGAGGGTCATAGTTACCCCCGCTGTTTACTGGTCCTTCGTCAGGTTGAAACCCGATTTAAGATACCAGCACTGAGCAGGATTCAGGGACTATACACAACCTTTCGATCTGGCAGTCCCCTATGTTTTTATTAAACAGTCGGAGCTCCCGAGTCACTGCGACCAGATTGTTCCCAATCTGGCACTCCTTCTCCCGAAGTTACGGAGCTATTTTGCCGAGTTCCCTCGCGATACTTGTATCCGATACGCCTTAGGCTACTCACCCTAAAACACCTGTTTCAGTTCTCGGTACGGACATCCCATACGGCTTTTCACGGGACCTGGGACTTTATTTCCTTCTCACTGTGACAGTTCTCCAGAAATTTAGTGCAAGTGGACCTGACATATGATCCACAAGTTTTGCCCAAGCCGTCACCATTTAATGTATGGGAGGCATACGAATATTAACGCATTTCCCTTTCGATCATTTCGGTTAAGAATGACCTTAGGACCGGCTAACCCTCGGCTGATAAACAGTGCCGAGGAACCCTGGTTTATAAGGCGGTGCGGATTCTCACCACACTGTGCTGCTACTCTTCCCAAGACTCTCATTAGTACACGGTCCAGTAGACCTCAAAGCCTACCTTCCGCCCATGCACTACGCCGCGTTACCACATCATCTTTCGATGGTCTGAAGTATCGGTAATCAATTTGAGCCCCGTCCCTTTTCCCGGCCCGCAAGCTAGACCAGTGATCTGTTACGAACTCTTTCAAGGATGGCTGCTTCTAAGCCCACCTTCTGGTTGTTTTCGACCACGGACACGGTTTGTCTGTGACACTTAATTGATATTTAGGGACCTTAACTTCAGGCTGGTTTGTTCACCTTACGTAATGGTAGCTTACCCACCATCACTCACTGCTAGTATCTACAACGATTACACCTTCGGAGTTTGGCAGCACGCCGAGGAATCGCTCCCCCTAAACGCACAATCAGTGCTCTACAGCGTAATCTATCTCCACTAACGTGTACCTACGAGTACTTTCACGCGGAACCTGCTATTGCCCAACTCGATTGGACTTTCACCCCTATACCCAGCTCGTCCGAGCGATTTGCAGATCAGCAACGGTTCGATCCTCCACCCATCTTTCAACGGGCTTCAATCTGGCCAGGCATAGATCGTCGGGCTTCAGGTCCTCCACCATTGACTCCAAGCGAGCACACTTCGTCCCTCACAGTAAACTGCTGCGGACTTGTCGGTTTCCCTTCGGCTACGCGGATCAACCGCTTAACCTCGCCAATGATCAAGACTCCCTGGGGCATTTTTCTAAACGCACGACTGGACGCTGCTCATATCATCGCTTTCACGCCCAATCAGCCTGTACCCAACTGGTTTCACGTTCTTTTCACATCCCGCTAAGGATACTTTTCAGCTTTCACTCACGTTACTTGTAAACTATCGGTCTCGAGCTGTATTTAGGATTGGAAGTATCTGCCTCCCACATTCACACGCGATTTCCAACGCATGCTACTCTTTGACAGTCACGTGGTCATATTATGTACGGTTACGGGACTTTCACCCTCTCTGGCTGTGCCGTTCCAGGCAACTTCACCTTCCATAACTTAGACGATAGACTGTCAACCACATCTCCCTCACTTTCGTTTCGGGATTCGGCTTGTCCTATTCCGTGTTCATTCGCCACTACTAACGGAATCTCTTTTGATTTCATTTCCTCCTCCTACTAAGATGCTTCAATTCGGAGGGTTCCCTATCGCATTTGCGATTGACGCCGGAGCGTCAGGAAGTCCCATTCGGCCATCTGCGGATCCATGGTATACATGCACCTCCCCGCAGCTTATCGCAGCTTGTCACGACCTTCTTCGGCACTCGAGCCGAGCGATCCCCCAGTTGGGTTGTAGCATCACATGTATGTTATCACACACCATATGAGTAACCCTTCGGTATCTAATTCATGCCAATTCGGCTTCCACAGAAAACCGCCTCCTCAGGGACGGTTCTCCTCTGCCCTTCCCCCGATACATGGCATATCAGGGTGCTTAAGCATCCCCCCGACTTACCACCCATATATCAACGAATCGGTTTAGGCCTCGTAGAAATGTGTCAAAAAATCCTCTAGCAAATGACCCATAGCATTGCATTTGCTTGTTCGCATTTTTGCATGTAAAATTCGTATTTCTTCGCTCCTAAAATATCGAAATTCTCTTGAATTTCATGTCCAAAATCTATCCTTTTGACTGACATTCAGATCATGAATATGTCAATTTTGAGATGTTTGCAGCGATTGTAACGTCTTGTTTTACCGATTGAAGAACTTCAAGAGCTCGTCCACTTTCGCCCATGCTCACCAATGTTGCGGCCTCAAGATTCGCACTTTCAGGCGTGTTTTCGTTGTGCTTTTGATACATGAAAAGGAGGTTCAAAGCCTTCTCAGCACGACCGCTAACGAGTAAAGCATGGGTGAGGTTTAGCAGGATAGTACCGTTAGCCGGCGAAGATTTTGCCGCTTCACGCAGAGCCAAGATTGCCGACTCAAATTGAGTGGATGCGAGTTGTTGAACTTCCAAATCACTGCTCTTTGCCATCGACAATGCTCGTTGTAAGAGGGCTAATCCATAGTTGTTGAAAACTGCTGAGTCACCCGGCATTTTTGCTGCCATTTTCTGGAAGGCTATTGCTGCTTGTGCCCACGATTCTTCACCGATTGCATAAAACCCTTCAGCCAATGTTTCTTCAAGCTCCGGTATGCCGCTTAAATTGACACCGATAGCCTTTGCTGGGTGGAGTTCGAGTGAGATAACGCCCGAGTCCGGATGCAAATCTTCGAAATCAGTTCCGTGCATGTAGGTGTCGTCATCGTCCATCGTGTGGACAACTTCCACGACTTGATCATCAACTGCATAGAGTTCATCCATGTTCACCGGTGAAGCGTCGATACGCCACATATCTGGAACGGCTTCCAGTTGCGGAGCACTGGGCACTTCAACGGCAGCAATTGGCGCTATGGGTGAGATTCGAAGCGCCTGTGGCTGGTTCACCTCTGCAGGGGCCAGAGGGGCAGGTTCGATACGAACGGGCGCTGCAGGAGGTTGTACGGGCGCTGCAGGCAGAGCAGGTGCAATGGGAAGTTGAGCAACAACGCTCGGCGTGAATGCAGGAACTTGGATTTGCTCCACAGGTGCTTGTGCGTCCCTTACCGGTTCAGTTGGCATCAAGGGTGGCTGGGCAGGAATATTTGGGGGTTCAGTGGGGATTACGGGATGAGTTTCAGGTTTGAGGGGTGGCGCTGGTGTTGGCACCACTGGCGAACTTATCTCTTTCAAGGGCAAACTTTGAGTTTGATCACTGATCAGAGGCAATGCCTCTTCATCGTCCTCAAAAGGCACTCCAGTCGCATAACTTCCAACACCAAAGGGTAGACGAGAAACATTGGTGTTGGATTCACCTGAGAATCCAAAAGGAAGCGAACCTGAGCCAGGTGAAGGTTGAGGTGGTGATTCAGCGTCAGTCACTGGTGGCTCAATCCCCTCTAATTCATACCATGAAGTAACAGCATCGTCAAGTCCTGGTACTTCGGTTGGTAGCGGGCTTGAGTCACCGTCTTCAAGGGTTAAATCCACGAGGAGAAGACTTCCACATGCCGGACATGCGCCACCACCTAAGGAAAGTAAACCACAGACTTTACACTCAAACATGGTGTTCCACGATGTTCACCATGAACCCATGGCACTTCAATTCAACGGAGAAATGTGTTCATTCCTCAGAAGACTTCGTGCCTTTGATGAGGTCAACAGCCTGTTCCGCTATATCGATGAATGTGTCCAAATCATCATCAACAAGTGATTCAGCGAAGTTCTTCCCTTTGGCTCGTCCACGTGCGACTTGCCAAATGATTCCGATCAGGGTCACACCGATACATACAATCTTCCAAACCGTAGCCCCACCGTCGGCGCCGATGACGTAGACCAGCATCATGTAAAGCGAAACAATTGCAGTGGTGAGAATCATAATTGGGAAACCGGCTTTGAAGAACTCGTTGAAAGAAATCGGATAACCTGCTTCTTCGGACATGCCAGCGGTGACAACGTTAGCAGAAGCACCAATTAGGGTACCGTTTCCACCAAGACAAGCACCAAATGCAAGAGCCCAAATCAATGGACCAAGATCAATATTAAGTTCATATGAGATCTGTAAAACAACTGGAATCATCGTCGCAGTGTATGGAATATTGTCAATGAAGGCAGAGGCAACTGCTGAAACCCACAGAATGATCAAAATTGCTGCGGCGAGGCGGACGACATTGCCGTCTTCGTTCGTACCAAACATCTCAATGCCTTTGGTAACGTAATCACCAATGAACGATATGACGCCCAAATATTGCAGTGCATGGACCAGGACGAATAAACCCGCAAAGAAAAGAAGCGTCGACCACTCAACGTGCTCGAGGGGCTTCTCAAGTTCGTGTCGGTCCGTGGCAAGGAGCATTATCACAGCACCAACTAAAGCAATCCATGAAACAGCAATGTGTGTTAGAGGATGGAGGAAAAAGTTCAGTACGACCAAGATGAGGATGGAGCCAGCAACTTTCAGCATTGCAGCATCTTTGATTCCGTACTTCGATTCAAGTTCAGCAATATCGCGAACACGGCTACCAGAGAACTCTTCTGCATAGAACCATTTGAGAAACATAAAACTCGGTACAATGCACATGAGAATACCGGGAGCCATTTCAATAATGAAATCGTTGAATGTCACGCCCGAACTGGCAAGTTCGAGGTATCCCTCTTGGACCAAACCTTCCTTCTTCATTGCTGCATCTTCAATAGCAGCTGTTGAAAGTCCGGAACCAATCATGATGTTTGGAGGGTCTCCGATCATGGTAGCAGCGCCTCCAATATTGGAAAACAGTACTTCAGAGATGAGCAGAGGTATCGGTTTGAGGTCGAGGACCTTCGCCAATTGAATCGTAACCGGTGTGAGGAGTAACATCGTCGTGACGTTATCAAGGAAGGCAGAGAGTACGGCTGTTACAGAACAGAGAATGACAACCAGTGTCCAAACTGATCCACCGCTGCGTTTGTAGGCTTGAACAGCGAACCATTCAAACAATCCAGTGTGTGAGAGAATACCGACCATGACCATCATTCCGAGCAAGAGACCTATCGTCTCCCAGTCAATGAGGGTGGTAACTTCTCCAAGCGTGTAGGAACTTTCAGAATAGTAACTGAGTGCAATAATAGCAAGAAGTCCACCTACTGCTGCTGCGAGCGTTCGGTGGACAACTTCGGTAATGATGAGCGCATACACGCCCAAGAGTATCCCCAAACCCACGAGGACAGCTTGTGAATTATCAATATCTTGGAAAGGTGAGGACGAAGAAGAGCCACCGGCTGCAATCGAGTGTGATGTAAACATCATCGTGCCGGTGAATGCTAAAAGCCCGAGAGCAATGTATTGAGAAGGGTGCCTTCTGCGCATCCGGACAAGTTCTGTACCGTTCATATTCAAAATCCAACTGTGGGTAACTATTGAGTATTTCCTAAAGAATCGATGCTCAACGCCAAAGAACGCCGACATTCCCACGTGCCAACACTAGCACTGAATGGGTTGCTTCTGCGAGGTGAGACCAGACATTGGGAATATCTTTTTTCTCAAAAAGTCCACGATTGATTTTGATCTTGACGAGGCTGCGAGTGTTGAGTTGAGCGTCGATTTCGGTGATCAGTGTCTCGGTGATGCCTGATTTCCCAATTCGAATGGTCGCTTGAAAATCATGGGACAAGGCCTCTCGGCGAATGGACTCGGGTATGCGGTCTGCCATGATTCTCAAGCAGCCGTGCAACACCTTGTTCAAGAAGTGTGCTACAAAATCTCTTCAACGATGCATTTGCTTACGATGGAATTTTGGCCCACCACCGTAACGGCGAATATTGGTACACGTCAAGCATGTGACAACGCGTTGTCCTGCTGCGATGCGGGTCCGAACATTTTCACCATGAACAAAAGGAGTTAGGCACTTCCTGCAATAGAGATGATGCACTGCTTTGGGTACTGGAAGGCGATGACGACGGGAGATTTTCACAAGGTGACGAATACTGGACTGAACGATGGTTGGGTCGTTTTCATGAGCGTTTTTGATGATGTCTACCAAATGAGATTGGCTGCTCAAGGCTGCTTGTCGACGGTCGACTTTGCCTTTCCGACGACGTCTGTTCTGAGAACTCAAACTGCCACCTCAAAGTCTCAATGCGTTGAGTATGTCACCGGTTATGTCATCGATGGCTCTATCGCCGTTGACGGGGTGGAATATACCTTTTGAGCGGTACCAGTCGGCAAGAGGTGAGGTTTGCTCATGGTAGGCTGCTAATCGTGAACTGACCGTCTCTTCATTGTCGTCAGCCCTTCGCTTCTCTTCCCAATTACCGCATGTGCATCCGCCTGCTGGAACGGGATTGAATGTATCATGGTAGACATTTCCGCATGCACCACACGAATAGCGACCGCAAATACGCTCGACAATCCGTTCGTCAGGAACTTCGATTGCGATGACGTGGGTAACCCCGGTAATTTGCTCCAATGCCTCGGCTTGAGGAATGGTTCGAGGGAATCCATCAAACATAACCCCGTTCTTGGCGTCAGGTTCTTGAATTCGTTCTTTGATGAGGTCGATGATGACCGAGTCCGGGACTAGTAATCCTGCTTCCATGAAACCCTTCGCCTCCAAACCCGTTTGCGTACCTGCTTTCACAGCGGCTCGTAACATGTCCCCAGTTGACACTTGAGGAAGTCCAGTTGCGTCAATCATTCGCTCTGCTTGAGTCCCTTTTCCTGCACCAGGTGGTCCAAACAATACAATACTGCTCATGTTGCGGGCTACAAGTACCCCGTATTAGAGATGCTTGTCAACGATTACTGTTGGTCCAACCATTGTTGGCCATAGTGTTGCCATTGTTCCATACTCCAACCAACTGGTAAGCCACTTGCAGGGAGAGGCGGACCAGCAACAGGAGCAGGTGCGAGGGCAGGAGCAGGAGCAGGAGCTGGTACAGATAGAGAGGGGAGTGGGCGAGGCAATTGCGGGACTCCTTTTGGTGGCATCCCGGCAGGAGGCATCCCCATTGGCATTGGAAGTGGCATCCCCCTTGGAGGCAATCCCGCTGGTGGCATACCCACTGGAGTTAACCCTTGATTCACAGGTGTTGGCATGTCGAGGGATTGGGCAAGAGCGGCAGCGATTTCATCAGAGGAAACTTCACCGCTGGAGAGTTCGTCAACCGCATGACCAATGTCAAGTGCGTCGCTACGGCGAGTCCCCAAGTGGTCAGGATTGACAAAGGCATCGGGTGCAACTAATTCTTCACCTGCATCGGTGAGTTCACCGCTCTTTTTGACTCGCAGGGCGACGACAATCGATGCGAGCAGAACGACCATGACAAGTGGGACACTCACGTAGAGCGGCAACCCGCCAAGGAGCCCTTCAGTTCCAATCGCCGACTCAACAGTTGTGTCAATCGACAATATTCCAATGACTGTACCATCTGATGAGAGGGAGATTGTCGAGAAGAGAAGACCCTTTACAGCTTCATCACCAGGTGTAAGTTCAACGATTACGGTGAGCTCTTCACCAACACCAAGATTTTCGAGCGACACCGGGGAACTCGAAAGTGTCCAAACTGATGAAATATTTCCTTCCTGATCAAGAACTTCAGTCATGATGTCTCCTGTGATAGGGACATTACCATCGTTCCGAATGATGACGTTTTGGGTCACCGTCTCACCACGTGCCACCGAGGAGAAGGGGGCCACTGTACCGTCTTCGACGGTAAGGTTCGCAAAAGTCGATTCGAGCACCGCCACATCAACAGTAACTGAAGTTTGAACCACACGGCCGTTGCTAAATCCAGAGACAGTTACAACCAGTTCAAACGCCTTTTCTGTGGGCAGAGTATTCAATGGGGGAATGAACCCAAGTCGGACAACTCTCTCTTCACGCGGTTCAATGTAGGTGCTCGGATTCGCATAACCGACAATCCAACCATCGGCTGGCAAGCCGTTTGACCAATTCAACGTCAATGGGGTGTTTCCGGTATTGACGACGGTGAATTCACCAAAGGAGAAATCAGATGAAATAACCGTTTCAATCGCACCAGACTCAGGGCCAAAGAGGTCCATTGAAAGGTCATCACGGACCTTCAATACGGTCGTGTTTGAAACAAAAGACTGCGGGGTTCGTTCCGTACGAATATCGAAGTTGTTCGCTTCACCTTCCTCAGCAACTGGTGGGACACCGATGATGAAATTGACCGTTGCGACTTCACCACCGAGTAAGGTAAGCGATACTTGACGACTGTTCACTTGCGTCATGTAGGAGACTTCAATCGGCCAAAGAGGGTTGCTTGGTTGAATCTTGACATCCAAATCAATCTCCTTATTGCCGGTGTTTTCAATGGTCAAGTTAAGGCTCACTTGCTGTGCAGTATCCACCAGAATATTTCGATTCGAGGATGAAGGACCAATCGGGCCCAAATCGTCGTACAGGTCACTGGTAAAGGACTCCTGTGCCAAAACCAGCACGTCAACCGATTGAGTGAAGTTAAGGGTTGGATCGGTCGGCGAATTCACTTGACAGGTGACCGTGTCTGTGGAGCCAGCCTCTGGAACTCCATTGGAGACTGGAGGAACCCAAATTTGGATGAGCATTGGAAGTGATTCCTTAATGTTCAACGGTTCAAATTCCAATGTTGAAGAATTCGAATTGCCAAGTTGGATTTGCCATCTGTTTTGTGATTCGCAGGAAACGGAGTATTGCGCTGGAGTATTTCCAATGTTCATGACCGAAATTGAGAATCCAGTGGATTCACCGGGCGCAGCTGACAATCCGGAGATTCCGGCTGCTCCAATATTGACGTCTGTGACCTGAGGTACAATGATGGTCACACGCTGTGTATGTGAGACCGTCGGTTGAGATTGATAACGAGCAGTAATGTCGACAACAAATGTTCCTGCACGAGCATAACGAGGTGATTCAGAATTGCTCAGGTCGACAAAATTGTTGACAAGAGTGACGTTGAGACGTTTGTAATCATCAACCTCACCCTGTCCTTGAACGATGTATGGTCCGATTTCAGAAACCGACTTTGACCATGAGTCTTCAGGAGCCAACAGGAAATCTGGCCTACCTGGTTGAGGTTTCTGAACATTGGTGACAGAAAGAGTCACTGCCTGTTCTCCAGTTCCCTCGTGGAGAATGTGAATGGGAATTTCAATCGAAGAGGCATTGAGGACATCGAATGTATGGATTGCGGACAACGCACGGTCTTCTGAAGAAGTTGGAGCAACACCCGCATCATCCAGTGCTACGACACGAACACCAAGTGCTGTAACTTCGATGTCTTGTTCCCAAATGTTGTTGTCGACACCGGAAACGGCATCGTTTATTTCCGTTACTTGATTGAGAGTGTCAATGCTGAGTCGCATTGAATGTGTACCGGTGGTCGTGAACTGGTGTTGAAGTAAGAAAGAGTCGACTTGTCCTGAATCAAGACCTGCCCTATCAGCGTCAAACAAAACTTGGCCAGTGGTTAGGTCTTCAAGGACAACATGGAATGAATCTGCAGAGAGGGTTCCTTGGTTAATCCAGGCAAGTTGGAGGGTAATCAAGTCGTTTTTGAGAGGTTCAGAAGATGAGGGTACAATGCTTCCATCGAATGTTGCCAAGTCTGATTGTGGATTTGGTGTTGCATCTGCTACGACAATGAGGCTGAACCTTTGTGCAAGACCCCCTGAATGAAGAATCTTGATTTGCCATTGACCCGACGTCGTGAGAACTCCTGGTTCCATCTTGATACGCTCAACATTGTTGACTGCATCAGCAGTTCCACCGGTCGTAGAAACACCTGACAAGAAATCGTTACCAAGCCATTCGTTGCCCGACGGGTCGACCAAGACAAGGTCGAGATTGTTAACCAAACGTGGAGAGGATTGGGCGGCGTTTGCACTTCCTTCAAGGTCCGACCATGCGAGCGTTATGTCGACACCATGGGTCGGATCAAGGTCAAATGAATACAGCAAACCAAAACCTGCGTTCAGTTGCTTATTGTTATCGTAGAAGGTGTTCAATGCAAAGGTACCGTCCATAGGCAGGATTGTACGTTCCAAATCAATTTGCCCCCAGCCTTCCTCTGCATTCGGAATATCTGCAGTCCCTAAGTCCTTAGCCCCGTTGATGACTGTGGCCTTGATGAGCGATGCTGAGGGTGAATTGATGTTGATTTGCTCGCGCAAAAACTCGCGCACGAGAGCGGTTGACCCTCCGGCAATTGCGGTTGCATGTGAGGAGCCTGAAAGAGTCATGTAGAGATTCGTCGTTCCGTCTGCGTGAACACCTGTGGCGCAAGAAAATCCACTTGGAGATTTTGCTTCCTCAGCCAATCCTGAACAAATATCGATACCAGGGGCAACAATATCCGGTTTAATTCGTCCATCGAGACTCGGTCCTTGGCTCGAAATGTTGGCGACGGAGCCGGTCAAGGAGCCAGTTTGTGAAGTTCCGACTGAAAGTACATTCTTCCCGGTTGACGGAGCTGCTACTTGAGAAGCACCACTCGAACCACGGTCACCTGCGGAGAACAGTGGAAGAACCGTGTCCTTTTGAGAGACCAGCAAGTCAACTGAGCGAGAATCAGCAGTGTAATGACCAAAATTACCGTTTGCACCCCAAGCGTTTACCGAAATCCGAGCCGTGCGTTGTTCAGCATCGTTGAGCATATCATAGATGGAGCCCAGGCGGCCAAAGACTCCTGTGGGGTCGTGTTCCAAAGCATACATGACCAGATTAGCAGCGGGGGCAATTCCTTCAGCCGTTGGGTCACCAGTCCCGTCTCCAAGCACCGACAAAGCCACGTGCGTACCGTGGCCCGTGTTCGAATCAATTGATGATGAGTCAAGACCGAAGTTCGTGTACACCCCTGCAACCCGACCGACGATATCTGGGTGGTCTCGGTCGATCCCCGTGTCGGCGATGGCGATGGTTTCTCCAGAGCCATCGAGAGTGAATGAAGCATTTGCTGAAACGTCATCCAGACCAACAATTCCACCAGCAACAGCGTTGTGAAGCGTCATTCCATACGTTGGTTCAGTCCAAATAATTCGTCCATCGTGCATGATGTTGTTGAGAAGAGTCGGCTGGAGGCTAGAGGCATAGTGAACTTCACACAATCCCACGCCACACCATGCTTCAGTAGCACCCATTTTCAGCAAGTCAAGGCTTAACGCCTCAAGACCGCCGAGTGCTAAATCAGACGAAGGAACAAGAGCAAGATGAGTGTGTTCAGTAACTGTAAGAAGGTCAGTGTGTATTCTCCATCCTGGATGTTGTGGTCCTGCCCAGCGAACACGTTCATCGGATTGAAGCAATTCAAGCGAATCCATTGGTGGATGAGGTAAGCGCACAAGCCATCCTTCATCAGCGACGAAATCAAGAGCAGTTAGACCGTACGACTTCGATAGAGAATCAAGAACTCCTCCATTGTGTTCGTGCAGTTGGACCATTGCCAGCCCGGTCTGGGAAGGGTCATTGGGGTCCGTGAAGAATTTGTCAAGAGCCGGTCCTTCTGAGAGCAGAGGGTCGAATTCACCTGATTGAAGTCGAAGAACACCGCTTGCAACTTGGATGTCAGTTGAGAAGACACTCGAAGATTCGAGAGGTGACCAAAGTTGGCGGGCCAACTCCACCCGTTCTGCTTCGGTAAGCAACTGCCCATCTGATTCAGGCAGTGTGACATTCGGGGAAGTGCCGTTCAAAAACAACGGGCTAAGCGAAGTGAGCAGAAGCAACACGAGCATGAGCAAGGGTTGTCGCATGGCCTTCATGGGCTGTCGAAAACAATTACCCTTTTCAACACGCGCCTTGAATGTGCCCCTACGGGGCATTCAGTTCACAGGTTGTTGTACTTCGAAATGGCTGAATCGGTTTTCTCCACCGATGCCATCCAGTCCTCTTCTACGCCCATGAGTGCACGGATGGCATCCACATTTTCGGGAATAACATCTGATTCTTGGTGAATTGCTTGGAAATAGTAAAGTGTGTTGCCTTCGAGTTTTACACCATCTTCCCAAATGAAGATTTCGTGCAAATCGCCCCATTTCCTGCCTATGTCACGGGCAAATTCCATGACTTCTGCAGTTGTTGTTATTCCGGTTTCAGAACCGTTCATGATGACCAAGCGAGGACGATTAGACCACATCTCCAATACAGATTCAGTGGTAAGGCCGTGGCCCTCAGGAAGTGTTGCTGTAACCACGTGAACGTGCATGATGGTCGTTGGAACCGCTACAGCCATTGAATTGATTTGGATTTCCGGCTTTACCGTCATGACATCTGGACCGTGATGTGAAGGCACCTTGAGAACAGGTTTGATGGCGTTAATTGGACCTTTGCTTGAGTCACCTGGGTCGGCTGCACGGCGAATCATCGTGCATTCAACTCTCAGCTCCCCACAGTGTTCATACAACGGCACCAAAGTACGAGAAAGGCCTGTCGTATTGCACGAGACGACACGGGTCCCTTCAACGTTCAAATTTTCCTTGTGGTTGGCAGATGATGTGTATGACATCTCGGTCATCGAATGTTTTTCCCCACCCTGGAAAATCCATTTGATTCCAGCGTTTTGGTACGTTTCCTTGTTGGAAGCCCCTACTTTGCCGGGTGAGCAATCGATAACAATGTCTGCAATTTTGAGCAGATCGGATAAACCGCCATGACACGTATATCCGGCGGCAGCAAACGCTGCGATGCGGTCCTTATCATCGAACGTACAGTAGATTGGGTAGCCCTTTCGAACAGCCAAGTCACAGCCAAAAGCAGGACGGGTCTTTGTCACGCCCACAATTTCCATGTCATCTTGAGCGTCGACTGCGTCCGCAACCCGCTTTCCAATAGTTCCGTATCCGTTAATTGCAACCTTAATGGTCATGGTTCTCAATATACCTGCCTTTGGAGACCCTCTATTAACACATCGTCGAAACTGCTGGAAATACGAAGCGAAAAAAACAGTGTTCAAACGAAATGAAGTGAAGCCAAATTACGGGAGGCTATTTGGATATGAAGCAACAGCCGAACAACATGGCCGAACCAAGAGAGGTTGTTGAACGCTCATTCAACATCAACAAGAAACTTGGACCAAGACTCGTGGCAGCAGCCGAACAAAACGCAATACTGCGTATTGGATGGACCAATGCGGGCGAACCTGTGCCAAAGAACGGGGAACTTGGACTGTGCCCAAACCTTCCACCAGGCTCGCGCATGAGAGCGCTTGGTGTACTCGGCTCATGGATTGCCGCTTTTGGTAGCGGTGGGAATTTCACAATTCAAGGCGATTCAGGATCATTTTTAGGTGCTGGAAACCGTGGCAACACAATCGTTTGCGAACAACTCGCAGGGAATTTCGCAGGGTATGCCATGAGAAGCGGACGAATCAGCATCATGGCCGGTGTTGGTAACGATGCTGGTGCAATGATGAACGGCGGTTTACTGCTTGTCCGAGGTCCAGCAGGTTCTCGAATCGGTGGTGGAATGAAAGATGGACTTATCGTCATCCACGGTGACGTTGGCAGTGACCCTGGAGCTGGAATGACCGGTGGACGTATCGTAATCAATGGGCGATGCCCAACTCCACCCGCAGGTGTTGCTCTGCGACCCCTCACTGCAGCAGAAGTCAAATCCATCAATAAGGAACTCAATGACTCCGAAATGGACGTTCCGAAGGACGCAGTTTGCTTGGTTCATTCACCCCTCCTGCAGGTCGAATCTCCAGAACCTCCTGTCTCGAGTTCCGATTTGTCCAGCATAGGGTTGGTTGCAGGTGAATTGAACCACGCAATACCCTACCAAACATGTGACACTGTCACATTATTGGCTGAACGCAGCGGGGAAAACACACCCATTGCCTTGCCACTTCCACTGCTGCCAATCGTTACCAACGGTGATTCACTTAAACTCGGCAAAAACAGTGACCCCTTAGAAGTTCAAATTTTATCTCAACAGCCGTTTATCACGTACACAAATCCAAGACCCATCGATATTGTTCTTCTCAACGCATCAAATCTTGCAGATGCACCTGAATCATTGAAAGATGCGAACGGTGTAATGGTCGACATCGATGATTTACCAGCCATGAATTCAGAAGAAATTGATGGATTCATTGTGGCAGTGAGAACCCTAATTGGAATGGACAAAACCATTGCATTCCTCAATGCAATCGGCCGTGTTGAATCGCTGCATGTCCGCTCATCTTACCATGGATTAGACCTCGCAGTAAGTCGAATGGAGGATGGCTCGGGTGTTGCTGAACCCGCAGCCCTTCCAATGATTGGCCGGTCAACTAAAAGCCATCTCGCCGGAACACCGACTCAAACTGGAATGCTGCTTGGCCTTTCAGCGAGTGGAACTGATTTAGCGGTACTTCGTGCGTCAGGAATTGACGTTATTTGCTGCGAAGTTCCAATGCAAGACGCACAGGATTTGGCACACTGGCTCCAAAGCCTTTCGAACGAACTTTCAACAATCCTTAGGCGCCTTGGACTCGATTCGATAGACCAACTCAAGCGTCAGCATTTGAGAGCGCTCGATTACGAAACCGCTGCCATCAGCGGCCTACGACTGGTTGGATACGACCGCCCACTACCGCACTGGTTTTCACGTTGAGTTGATACAATGCCGACAATTTCAGTAGAACAAAAACTCCTTCGCTCGCTGCTTGAAAAGCATGGCTTGGTGCATGACATCGCACAGATGGATGACCAACTGCCGCTCCTCGGAACAGATATTGACACCTGTGATGAGAATGTTCTCGACATTGAAATATTCCCTGACCGACCGGACCTTTTGTCTGGAGAAACACTCGCTAAAGCCATCCGACCCTTCCTCCACGGTGCGCAGAGTGAGCCGAGCATGGAAGTTTCCAAAGGCTCGGTAACAATGACGGTGGAACCTGAACTGGAGCACATACGACCCATTGTAGTCGGTGCGATTGTTCGTGGAGTCAACATTCCAGGCGATGCTGAAGAGAAAGACGCTTTCATCAAGACGCTCATGGACCACCAAGAAAAATTGCACTTTGCGTTGGGTCGAGGCCGACGCAGGGCATCCATCGGTGTCCATGACCTCTCGACCCTATCGCCTCCGTTCAAGGTACAAGCCGTTCCTGCAACTACTCGATTTTGCCCTCTCGGTATGGAAAAAGATATGTCACTCCAAGAAATTTTGGAATCGCACCCCAAAGGCATAGATTATGCTCATTTGCTTGATGGACTGAATTTGTATCCAATTATTACAGATTCTAACAATCAAGTTCTCTCCTTCCCCCCAATTATCAACGGTGTCCAAACAACGGTCACACATTTAACAACTGACTTTTTGATTGAAGTAACGGGTTGGGACCGGCGAGCCTGCGAATCGAGCATGATGCTCATTGCCCTTCAACTGGCAGAGCGAGGTGGAAAAATTGAGTCCATCGAAGTGAACGGTTACAACGGTACTTTAGAGCACCTACCGCATCCAGAACCCATTCACCATGAAGTAACTCAAAGACTGCTCGATGGATTACTTGGCCGCAGTTTGACCGATGAAGAAATCGGCACAGCCACAAACAGAATGGGTGGCCAGTTCCTCGGTCGAACACCTGCTGAAACATTCACGAAGGATCCGAACAACCGGATGTCCGACGTCATCCAAGGCGATACGATTCTTACCTTCGCCATGCCAAGGTGGAGATTCGACATCTTACATCCAATCGATTTGGTCGAAGATGTCGCTATCGGTCACGGGTACGAAGACCTCGGCCACGATGTCCCGAAAGCACCGATGACAGCAATACCTCGTTCGGATTCACAGATTCGTAGACGAATTCGGGAATCTCTGCAAGGACTTGGGCTGATGCAGATACAATCCCTCACTCTTTCCAACGATTTCGACCAATTTGAAGCCATGCGATGGCCTGCAATGGGTGATGTGACACGAATAACGAACCCAATCACGATTGAACACACCCTGCTTCGGCAATATTTGCTTCCTGGATTGTTTCGCTTGATGGCATCAAACAGACACCACGACCTTCCTCAAGCCGTCTATGAATTGGGAACAGTCGTACGAAACCACTCAAACGGCGATCGATTCGCTTTCCTCGTCGCAGAACAAAGCGGCGGTTTTGCAGCTGTTCGTGGACGTATTCAAGCGCTCATGAGAGATTTAGGTGCTGCAGAATATTCCATCGAACCGCTTGGTGGGGAAATGGGACCTTGGCTGGCCGGGCGATGTGCAAAAGTCATTGTGAACGGTGAACATGTTGGCTGCTTTGGTGAAATGGACCCCGCTGTCAGCGCACTGTACGAGCTCAAAGTCCCACTCAATGGGGCTGAGTTTGATATTCAAGCACTGCAATCTGTTTTACCCGACCCTGTTTAAGACTGATACGGAACATACGTCCCATCATCGTTCTTTTGGTGAGCAACTGAATCAAAGGAACCGTCGTTGTTCTTCTTGTAATGGTATCCGTCCGTATGATGAACCCACGTGAAGTTCTCTGGTGCAGGTGATTTGAGTGAACTTGAGTCCACGATTCCTTCGTAAAATTGCGATTGCTCTTCTGCACGCTTAATGGTCGTGTCCCCGTTTCCAAAAAGAGATACTGCAGCCATGTAGTCATCCGACTTTCGATGGGATGAATCCTCAAGAGTTTCCTTGGCAGAACCTGAATCCTTTCGATAGACGATCGCTTGAGGTTCCGGCTCGTCTACTTGCAGAGGTTGCTTCTTTTTCCCGAAGGGCCAGAAAGGAGGCATATCACTACGACGAACTCCTGCTTGATGAAGACTGCGAAGGTCACTTGATGCAGGAATTGGGTGAAGTTCAAAGGGTGAATGGCTTGGACAGACTATGCGCAGTGTGTTCGTTGGGATGCTCATACTGATGCATGTCATGGTTCCTTTTGCTGGGGCCGTGAGTCATGCTGTGACCACCGAGAGTCGCGATGCTCAACTCGATGTCATTGGGCTCAATCAAGTGACAGTTCACCGCGGTGAATTGGTTGAAGTGCTGTTCACATTGCATAACCTCGGAGAAGTTGAAGACACCTTTAGTTTTGATTTGGTCGCGGAAATTGATGGATTGACTGCCACTGGCTTACCGCACTCCAAAACCGTCGAAAGCGGTTACCTGCGTCAAGTTAAATTCAATATATCGGCAGACAATGATGCCATTTATGGAGTGTACAATCTTTCGCTGCGTTTCACTTCGCTCAATGATGTGAACTGGAACCAAACAGAATCATTCCATACCAAAATCGCACCGTATTCAAATCTAAATTTTGGCTCCAGTGGAATTTCATCTTTCATTGTCAATCAGAATACACGGACTTCGGTTGCCATGAACATCACCAACAACGCCACTTTGGAAGATGAAGTGACCTTCAACCTCTATTCGACCTCCAATTGGAATTGGGGATGGACGATGAACTCAACCGATGGAGTAAACGCCTATGAAACAATTCAGCCTGATTCGGTCACGTTCATTTTCCTGTGGGTGGATGTACCTTTCGTCATTGATGGTTCACCGCTGTTTAACAACGGCCCAAGATTCCAAATCAGTGCCGTGTCAAGCATTGATGGCGATGTCGTGCAATGGTCATTTGATATGCTCATGAGTGAATACAAAAATGCTTCAATCGACCAGTCCGGACCGGATGCGGTCATTGAACCAGGTGGTGTTGAACGGGTTTCCATCGATGTTCGAAATACGGGAAACTCACCAAACTATCTCAACATCACACTCGAAGCCATCGATGCACAAGGGATTCCAATCCCTGGCATCCCGAACTTTGACCGAATTACGTCCGATGGTTGGACTGTCGCCTTGTTTGATGGACTTGAAGAAAACATTCTCCAACCAAACGAATCCAGAACCATCAGAATTGGTTTCCAAGCACCGTTTGAGTATTCAGGGGAATTCGATGTTCGAGTGCGCGTGTTTGCTGTAGGCGCCATGCTCAATCTACGAACAATAGATGTCGGCGGTTCTATTGGTTGGGAGAGAAACGGTAGCGTTGAACTTCGTACCAATGAATGTCAATCACTCTTACCTGCTGAAACATGCACTGCTGGTGTCGAAGTGTACAACGGCGGGAATGCTGTTGACTCCTTTGAGTATTCGATCACTCAAGTTCCTGACTTTGTTACCGCTCAGTTGATTCAAACCACAACTGAGTTGCAGCCCGGTGAATATGAGAACCTCACACTTATCGAGATTACAGCCAACGCATCCGCATTGGCTTTCGAACTTGGCGAGGTCGTTATTGAGACGTATTTTCTTAACACGGACACATCCGTTGGGACATCACGTGTTCCCGTTAAAATTGCACCTGTGATTCAGTGGAACTTTACAGACGTAGTCGAAGAAATCGACAACGATGGTCGACTCTCGATTGCCTTGACTCTGAGAAATGAAGGCAACACAGCGGACGGTTTGCTGGTCCAATTGCAATCGTCACACTCCACCCCTATGTCGTTTATACCTCCAAGTTTCGCAGTCTATGAACAAGGCATCGAGTACCCACGGTCCTTTGAAGTGAGTAACATTCCAATCGGATACAACTTTACGGTTCGAGCATGGGTTGACCTTCCACAAGACCAGACAACGAACGGTACTGTTTGGGTGAACACTTCAGTTCGCTCCCAGTTTGAACCGAGTAATTCGTTTGTACACACCAGTAAAGGAGATTACATCGGTGTTACTTGGCAAGAAGAACTTGAAAAAGAGTCATTGGATGTGTTCGGCATGATAGCACTCGGTTTTGAAATCCTCAAAGCATGGTCATTTATGATTGGCGCTGTGTTGATATCAGGGGTGGTCATCTACAAATCAGTTGTTTCACGAAATGCGCGAACTTTAGAGCGACGTGAACTCGAGGCGTTGAGTCAACCGCAACCACAGCAGTCAGCTGGTGATTGGATGAACAAATTCAGTGCAACTGAGCCGGAAGTTGTCAAAGACGCTTCTGTTCAAGTCAACCCTGAACACTTCAAGCAGGCTTTCCAAAAGCGTTCAGGAGAATATAAGCAAGCAAGTGCTCCGGTAGATACAGCGTTAACACAAGCAGCCACATCAGTGCTTGAATACCACAGTTCGAACGATGCACTCGCATCAGCCAATTCGCTCTTCGCCGACAAGCAAATTGCAAAAACCGCCTCACCTGTATCCGGAATGGAAGTCTTCCCGACAACAATACAGCCAAAGAAGGAACCTGTTCGGACCCAACCACCCAATCTTGCTCTGCCGGTCGACGATGACTTTGACATCTGAAGTGATAGCATGTGGAATGTTGGTGTTGATGAAGCTGGCCGAGGGCCAGTATTGGGCCCACTGGTCGTTGGTGCTGTTGCCCTTCCAGTTGACGATGTCCAAATGCTAACTGAGCGAGGCGTCAAAGATTCAAAGGATTTGACGCATAAGAAAAGACTCGAACTCGTCAAGTGGTTTCATGAACACGCTGAACAAAGAAATTGGTATCACTCACTCATCGTGTGCCGTCCAGAACGTATCGACCATGCCGTTCAATCGACGGGACTCAATTTGCTGGAAGTGGAACTTTTTGCAGAGGCTCTTGTTGAGATACGGGAAAAGGTCCATGATTCCATTTCGATTTTGAACGATGCCTGTGATGTGAACGAACAACGGTTCAGTGACCGAATAGCAGCTCGACTTCCTGGCTGGCCATGGAAGGATTCCAGTATTCACTCAGAACATAAAGCAGACACGAACCATGCCATCGTCGGTATGGCAAGTATTTTGGCCAAGGTCAAACGCGATGAAGCGATACTTCAGCTTGCAGAAGAAATTGGTTCACCCATTGGTTCTGGGTATCCAAGCGACCCCAAAACCAAAGCAGCACTTCCAGCCCTCTTAGGTGAAAAAACACCGCACCCTTCACTGCGTTGGTCTTGGAAAACAGTGACCAGAGCATGGAAGGAAATATACGGCATTGACCCTCCAAAACGTCCGTTCACAGATAAACATCAATCGACATTGTTCGACCGATAACCCGATGGATGGGCGAGCACTTGATGAAGCAAAGGTTACAGCAAAGGTTGAGCCCCATGACATGGACACCAGATGAAGAAACACTTGCATCGTTCCGACACCTTGCTCTGCAAAATGCAATCGAGTACGAAGGCAAGGCTGCTCCAGGTTCCGTTATCGGCCGGCTCATGGGCACTCGAAGTGACCTTCGACCCCATGGGAAAATCATTTCACCTTTGATCGCTAAAGCCGTAGCTGATGCAAACGCTATGGCTGCAGAACAGGGCGTTGCGGCACTGCAAGCGATTTTGGAACTGGAGGCTCCACATTTGCTCGAAAAGCGTGAGAAAAAGGAACGGAGAGAAGGTTTGCCTGAACTCAAAAACGCAACGAAAGGAAAAGTTGTGCTCCGGTTTGCGCCAAACCCAAACGGACCACTTTCGTTTGGACATGCCCGAGGAATCGTCATTAACGGAAAATATGCGGAAGAATGGGATGGAGAATTAATTCTTCGTTTCGATGATACCGATACGGTTGTCAAACCACCTTTGCCGGTAGCGTACAACCAGATACCCGAGGAAGCAGAATGGCTGCTGGGATTCAAACCCCACAGAATTGTTATTGCTAGCGACCAAATACCACATTATTATGAACATGCAGAAATGATGCTGCAGAGAGATTTTGGTTATGTCTGCCAGTGCAGCGGAGAAGCCTTCAAGGAGTTCCGTGTTTCAAAAACTGAATGTCCGTGCAGAGTCAATTCAGTTGAAGTGAACATGGAACTGTGGAACAAAATGTTGGACGGTACCTTCGTCCCAGGTGATGCCGTCGTGCGTGTAAAAACGGCAATGGACTTGAAGAACCCTGCACTGCGCGACTGGCCTGCACTGCGAATTCAGAATACAGCCGAACACCCGCACCCACGTTCAGAAATTGGTTCGAAGTACCGTGTCTGGCCACTTCTCGATTTCCAAAGTGCTGTTGAGGATCATCTTCAAGGCGTCACGCACATCATACGTGGAAAAGATCTCATGGATTCAACCCGTAAGCAAACTTTGCTTTACGCACACTTTGGTTGGACCTATCCTGAAACCATGTATTGGGGTCGAGTAAAGGTCCACGAATGGGGTGGTTTCTCGACTTCACAAATGCGCAGAGATATCGAAGCCGGTCTGTTTACCGGGTGGGATGATTTGAGATTACCAACGCTGACTGGACTAAGAAACAGAGGAATTACTGCCGAAGCATTACGAAACTTCTGGATCGAGTTAGGCGTCACCCAAAAAGACATTTCAGTCCCACTGTCAACGCTCTACTCACACAATACGAAAAGCATCGATGATGATGCACCACGTCTGTCTTTTGTTCGAAATCCGAAAAAACTGGAACTGGTCGGTGAGCACCAAGATTCCATAGAGGTCGATGTACATCCGAATCATCCTCAACTTGGTGCACGAACGTTTGGATTAACCAGTAACGCTGTGTGGGTCGAACAAGAAGATGCCGAGAAGAAAGAGATTCGATTGAAAGGTTTTGCAAATGTAGAAGTTACCGGAGATCAAGCGACCGTTGGCTCAATTGACCGTATTGACCGGCGTTCCATTGTACACTGGCTGAGTGAATCCAATGCGATAGAAGGCACCCTTTTACTCGCTGAGGACGGTGAAATTATCCGTCTTGAAGGGAAGATCGAAAAGCACGACTACCCGATTGGAACAATGCTGCAAATTGAAAGAATAGGATATGCAAAAGTTGTAGACGCATCAACACTCGTGTTCACCCATTCTTGAAGAATGGGTAAGAATATAATTCTGGAACGCTACCGCTACTCAGTGACGACGATGGCAAAGACGGTGGCAGATTTAGACCTTGATGATGAACACATGACCATTGGCATTGATGACAGCATTGCTGAAGCATCAGGTCGTTTGCTTACCATGACCGGTGGAATATTGGTCGTACTCGATGAAGATTCGAAGACGAAAGGCGTCATAGGACATCGCCAATTCCTCAAGGCTCTGTCCGAGAATGTTGATGCCAACACTTCAAAATGCTCAGAATGGATGGAAATGGATTTTCTCGAAGTCAAACTTAGTGATACTCTGAAATCAGTCCTTTCCGAAGTTCAAAAGCGAGGACCACAAGCAGTTGTAGCGACTGATACGAATGGCGAATTTGCTGGCTATTTCTCACCAGGCGATTATCAAGAAGCGACGAACCTTGTGCAATCGTTGAAAAGTTTGAGCCTTTGATCAAGCTTCAATTCGAATGACGCGTTGGCAGCCAACGCAGGCAAATCGAAGTGGACGGACTTGGCTTTCGACTGGATTTGGTGTAGAGCACGCAGGACAGTTGATGACTGGAGTGGTAACTGAAATTGCTTCTTCTATCAGGTGTCCTCGCTTACGAGGACTTGTTACAGCAGTAACCCACCAGATACCGACCACAATAGCCACGGCCGCTCCAACATAGACAGATGGATAAGCAAGGATGTGGATGACGCCGGCCAATGGAACGAGAATCAACTCGAGGAAGAGAATGCTACGGCGACGGCTGCGGGAAAAGGAAAGAGCGAACACGAAACCAAGACACAGACCGAACAACACGAGAATAGACAATACTGCAGGTGTCGCTGCGATTGAACCGGTTGGTGTGATTTGGAAAGAAAAGTAATCATCGGTATCAATGTTTGAACCTTCTAGACTCAGAGATTCACCCCAAGGCATACGTAGATGCCGATAGGTGACTGAGTCAGTCGAAGATACCTTTGGGAATGAGAATGAGGTCATACCGGACGACGTCCCCTTCAGTGAAAGTGAAACATCAGACCAAAGGGGAGTAGGTTGGGCAGTAATGAAGCCACCAATGAGTTTGATTCGTTCGCCTTCTCTTGGCGCATCATCAACGCCGAACTGCATGATTGTTGTCATAACGACGGTTACCGGATGGTTCACAACTTGAGACTCTCCATTCAAGTCGATATTGACATCATGATTTTGGAACTCGAGGAGGTCATGTCCAAGTAAATCCTCCACTTCCAGACCAAGGCCAGTATTCAGATAATAGTTGAGAAGAGTCGTGCTCAGCAACTGGCGTTCCATCTCCATGACTTCTGACTGCTCAATGTTACGACTGACGCGTTCATCATCTGAGACCACACCTGCATCAAAACTCTTCAAAACCGGCGATAGAGTTGTGACTTCGTCACCAATATGGTCCATTCCCCATCGCATCCAAAATGCCATTTCTCCTCCGACTTCGAGTCGAGTCGTTCGGTCCAATTGGAGTTTACCATTGGAGTTTTTTTCAAGAGTAAAAGTCCCAGTAACTGCAATCGGACTTCCATCTCCATTTGTCTTGAGAGGCTCGTCGGGAGGGTAGTATGTCCCGGTTCCACCGCTGGTATCGAATGTTTCAATTTCAAAAGTGGTTGAACCAGAAAGAGATGGACCGCCTGATTCAATGGTGAGACGAGCTTCCACACTCACACTTTCTATGCCGCCCTTAGCGCCTTGCCAAGTCCATGTGACTCGAACGGCACCGTCAGCACCGGTCTCAATTGGGTCGCCTGAAAGTTCACTTCCCGCAACGAAAATACGCAAAGAATCAGACTTTGAGAGGAGGTCCATGCCCCAATTTGAATCTATCAAGACTGAAAAATAAACATCCGACCCTTCAACCTCTGGTTCCATTAAAGACATATCAAAAAGCGGGATTTCTGCCTCGATGAACGAATCTTTGTCTTCAGACCCCCAAAAGAACTCAAGTTGGGCATCACCTGTTGGAATCGTGAAGATCAGTGAGCGAGCGGTAAGAGTAAGTTCAATTGCACCCATATCGGAAATGGAGGTTGCATCTACATCGATATCAAAAGTGAGTGTTCCTGTTCCTTGCCCAAGAACAGAACTCCCAGGGTCGTTTGCTGCACTGAAGGTTTGACTACCAATCTTGAGGGAGGCTGTGGCATTGATTTGAGCGCTAGCTGCATCTCGAAGTTCGTATTCAATCGAGACCTCCCAAGTGTTTGCTGGAATGGTTCCTGGCCAAACATTAGGGAGTACCCATTTCGCAACGGTCTCTTCGGAGGCTACAGAACTCGCTATGGTTGCCGAGGACGGTGAGTCAGTCGAGAGGTCTTGAGAAAACGGAGACATGGTACCTGCAGTAGCAGAGCCAAGCAGATGCAAAGTTGCTGAAGCTGAGTCGCAACAAACCAGCGTATCCTCTGCTGTTGCCTCTCCTAAATAACCGTCTGAAAAGGGAGCAGCGATGGATGCTAAAAAAATCAGCACAATCAGCAGCGGGCGTGCAGACATAACTTCACCAATATCACCCCAGCGCGCATGGCACATAAGAGAAGCGCCTTTTAGTGAACAAACCGTATCAAAGTGCCTTCTCAAGAAGCGCACCTAATTCTTTCTCAAAGAGTGAAACAACTGCTTCGCCAACCTCACCCTGTAGATCGTCAGGAAGCAGGCGTAGACCAAGACGGGTTGCAGCTCGGGTTGCTTTCAATTCCGCATAAACCGTTCGTGCCTTCGTATGGAAATAGTAGGCGACAGCCTCTTTAATTTCTGCTTTCAACTCAGGGTCTTCCTCGACTTTACTTCGAATATGAGTTTTAAGTTCATCCTTGACCAAATCTCGGAATGCTTCGATGACGAGGTCTTCGGTCGACATCAAATCTTGAACTTGGTCTCGTATACTACCAGTAAGCAATCGTTCAATGGCCATGAACATCCCAATTGGTTCTCGGGTTTCAACCCGTCGATGAACAGATTCAGATTAAAAGTCCTGATTTCAAGAAAATATCAGCCAACTTTGAGGCATGGACTTTCGCTTCTCCTGCTTCTTTGGGCCACGATTGTTCTGCAAGGTGAACTTGACTCATCACGTCGACATCTGAGGTGCCTAGCATCAATCGATGCCAAACAAGTTCTTCTAAACGAGGAGTAGAAAGCGATGGGTTTTGGAGGGCCGGAAGCAGGAGTTCGCTTAGCGCTGCGGAACGAGCCTCAGCATCCATCTGAGGCCAACCCTTTCTCAGCCGAGCGAGCATTCGCTCTGAAAGGTCAGGAATCATCCCCGACGCAGGTGAAGGGACATCCGGTAGTGGGACCACTCTGAAAGCACCCTCATCCCGCAGATGGTCACGCATCGAAGTATGTATTGGATCGAATGTTGTATCGAGCGCTTCACGAAGCCAAAGGCCAGTTGAAGCAAATGGCCGTAAGAGGCGTGTTTTTTGACCATTGGGAGACAACGCAGCAGCTAAGGCTGCACACTGAGCGACAGTATCCAATGCCCCCCTACGTTCAGATTGATTTGAACCCAAACGCACGGTGACAGACAGCGGAGTAATGTGAATGAAATCCGTCTGAGGTAAGTCTTCAAATGCCCATGTGTCGTCAAATGGATCGATGAAAATAAGGAGGCCGTCGAGCGACGATTGGGGTTCTAGACGTTCATCGCGCGGAATATGTTGGTGCGGTGGTAAAAATCGTCGTCTGTACGATGTCCCGGTATCAAGAAAAGCAGATTCAAGTATCGTTAAAGCGAGCAAACCCTGCAAGTCAGCCGGTGCATGGATGTGTACCATTTCCGCTTCATGAATCCGTTGAACATGACCCACAAGATGGGATTGAATGTCTACAAACGGGGCAGTTTGAAGCAAGTCGTTCATGGTCTCACCATTTGAATGGAAAAGGTGACCGTTGATGAAGCCTCACATTGTAAGGAAGAGCGTAAAGTATCACTCGACCATCAGGCGGAGTTCTTCACGCTTGTATCGCCAATCGGATGGCAATCGACCTTCAGACTTGTAATAGTTGGAAAGTCGGCGAATCTTAGATTCAGTAATTTCAAGCGAGCGCTTGTTGTGAAGATCTTTGTGGTTTCCACTGCCCAAGTGGTTGATGATACCGACTGCTTGTCGCATCAAATTCATCAAGTCTTCAGGGTAGGTACCACCAATGTTGTTCTCTATGAGAACCGCACCGATTCTCTTACCGAGAACGAGCCGAGCGTTAGGAACTGCGTGTTGGTCACGTAGAATTGTACCGATTACAGCAGAGGAATGACCCTCCTTACCGAGATCAATAACAAGTTGCTTTACCGCCGCAGCATCCGTGTTTGACCACTCTGGTGCTTCGCTGACATAGGGTTTACTGGACCCACTCTTTCCTTTGCGTGATTTATACATCCGTGCCATAAGGACAACTCCAAGGAAAAAGCCGACTTGTCACCCCTTCTTAACCGCTCCGCTTCAACCAAGCGCTTTTCACCACGTCTCAACGCAGGATTGCGAGGTCAAAGAAGGCTTCAATTACAGTCGTTGATGGGATTTTGCAAGTCGACCTGGCGTGTTCGGCCACTCCCATGCCGGGGCATGAGCGCGAGCCAACCCAATCACCGTGTTGTTTTGATACACCAAGACATCGCTACCGGCGCGAATTGATGCGTCATACGATTCCACGAGTGTTCCGAAAATGTCCCCTTTCCAAGCAATATCTGGCCGAAGGTGAACTTTGGGCAGTGCCTCAAGTTCATCCAATGTTGGAATGACGGCCTTCGGTAGCGAAAAACCACTGCGGTCGATGGACCAAAGTGCCATCTGATTTTTATCCCGTTCGAGTCGGTACCGTGGGGGTTTACCACGCACTTTCATATCGGCAAGCCACGAATCGTTGTTCATTTGCTTGCGAGAGATGCTTGCGAAATTGTCAAGCAAAATCTTCTCTGTGCGACGGCCACGAGCGCTAAAGGTATCCACTGCATCACGGACAGCTTCCGAAAGACGTTCTAAAGCATCGTGTGAGCCTGCAGAATCGCCTTGCCGAGTATCAATGACTGCAAGCGAAGCGTGCTCAAATCCTATGCCTGAATGATTTATTATTCGCTTGTAGTTGTGCCGATCCACCAAAATGTGAAACATACGCTGAATCCTTGCGAGTTCATCCCCGGTCCAATCACCGGTAACTGGGACGTCATAGTGACCTGCAGGCCAAACTTCCTCAAGATCTCTTGGGACCAAACCAAGAGGTGATGTAACCATGACTTCGTGGCATGCACTGGTGCCAATTGCCCGGATGAACCGACCATGTGATTTTGAAAGTCGATACGGTTTTCTGGCGGAACATGGAAGCAAAACCAAAATTGTATCCAATCCCTCAGGCGCCGTATAATTCGTGGAAATATAAGATTCCCAATCGGCAATGAGAGGATCTGTTTGTATTGATGCAGAATGGCAAGGGAATTTGAAATCGGAGGCAACATGTGATGAGAGAAGGCCTGGAATATTTTGACACAAGAGGTCATGACGGCGAAGGTGTTCAACCAATCTCGGACTTGTCAGTGATTGGCGGTCAGCCAGGGAACGCATCTGATCGGTTGCCAATGCACCTCGCACAGATGCTATCGCATTCACCCAGTGTGAAACTTGTGCCTCCATATCAGTAGATTCATTCATTGATTCAACGCTGTGCCTTGGTCCTTGTTCGGTCAACAACACTCCAGCGGCAGCAGCCTGACGCGACCGGGAGAGATCGAACAAATCGACGCCGAACCAAACAAGAACTGCCAAGTTATCCGGGCCCCCAAGACCCGGTGTCCACAAGAGCGCACCAGGAAATTGTTGTTTCAAAATCGATATTGCCTCAACCAATCGTCCTGGTTGGGCTGCAAGTTGCACCGCATCGACAAGAACCACGACATCGGGTTTCAATTCAGGGTCTGTGAGGCTAGCATCGTGATTCAGCCGCTGCCAAGAGACGGGCAAAACTTGGGCGGTGCCTGCAACTTCACCCGCATCAGCCTCATCCAGCGATGGAGGCAATACATGTCCAATCGACACACTCCATGAAGGGGAGTTGGTCGAAAAGTCCGGAGGCGAGAGGGGAAGTCTCGATTCAAAATGTAGCGTTGCTGGAATTGCACCATCGGTCGAGGAACGGAACGGAGCAAGATGAGGTTCAACCTCAATGTCTCCATCGAGTAAAACCAGTGCAGGAGTCGACGATACCGGACTCTTACGGTCACCCAATGCCCACTGTCGAGCAAAGCGATAACGTGCAACAACGGTTCGACCCAGACCATCCTCCATGGTTGGTCCAAAAGCCATTGCTTCTTCAAGCATTGGACACGAAGAAGGGCCTAAGTTCAAAGAGCATACTTGGCAGGCACATGCATGGACGGCAACATGGCAAAGCGCCGGATGGGTGCTGGCGTACTCATGGCATGTCTGCTTTGTCTTCTATCGTTGGCACCACTGCCCGTCACATCAGCAGAGAGTGGAACGGAAGATTTGCTCTACATCGACGGCCGAGTTATCGGCTATACCTCGAATGGTGTGGACAACCACTCGCGTCAGTGGAGTATCGAAGAAGGTCAATGGACAAGTCTCGTTCTTGAATGCCAACAATGCTCTGCTGAACTGGATCTTGCTGGCGTCGTCCATCAAGTCACGAGTCAAATCACTGTTCAATCGAACGCTAATGGAACTGCAACACTCAATATGCATTCACCACTTTCAGAGACGGTACGCTATTCCTTGATTGAAACAATCGAAGAATCGTTCCCATCGGTTCGACCAGCACCTCTGGAGGAGAGGGAGCAAAGAGTCCTCGAATATTGCTTCAATACAACTGAATGCATCCAGCCCTCTAAAGGACACCTTGATGGAATACCGTTTGGCGAATATTCCTCGCAACATTTTGTCACAGGGGTCCATGAACAAGTCGGCACTGAATACGTGGCATTCAGTATAGCCGGTGGAGATACATTGGAATTGCAGGTGATGCATGCAACCGACGGGATGACGATCTCTGTCTACTCTCAAAATTCTTCAGCAGAAACCCACCACGAATTGACCCTTGTTCTGGCGCAAGGACTGAATGCATCGGAGTCTGGAGAAAGTGGTCTTTGGCACTTCGATGAATCCGGCAGGGTACTGGTCAAAATCGAAGCCAGTGTAGCAGATACGGGTTGGGCAATCAAGACGATGCGCTACAGCGATAATTCATCGGTTCAATTGATTGAAAACCCCCACAATCTAAACCTTGTAGGGCATCACTCCACTTCGGCAACGCTTGCCATGAATGAGACTCAGAAGTTCACCTTCCAACCGTTGTATTTTGACACGTCAATCCGAACAGACCAACTCGTTGGTGGTACATGGATTTTGGGCAGTGAACTGAACATCACCACAGACCCAGCGTATGTGTTTTACCCGTATCCGAACATCAGTGCTGTGCGGGTTCATTTGCTATCACCAGTGCATTATGTCACTGTTCAAGTGGAGGATTTTTCAGACCTTGGTTCAGGCCTTGAAGCACCTTCGGTACGTCCGTTATCACGCCTCAGTGATAATTCTTCATGGCCCTCAATGAGCCTCGATTCGGGCACGATTGAAGGTGAGATGACCCTTTCCATACACGATACAGCCGATGTGTACAAGTTGGAGGTGGACGGTTGGGTCGAATCAGAACATCTCGTTCGATTCTCCCTTGAGAGCATGAACATCGAGCAGTTTGAGTTGGAGATATGGAGCATGGACCAAGAAACTTGGGAAGTCATTGACTCACGTCGCAGTACATTCAGCAACGGTAAAATTCAGGCATCACTTGAGGTTGGACCGGGGACGCATTTTCTGCGAGTCGCTTTGGTTGATGCAACGAACAGCACGCCACATCCTTGGGGAGAGGAGTCACCGTCACTGACGTATCTTCTTTCCTCTTCGTATTCAATTATTGATGAAGGTGAAGAACCGTACTTCCCGCCCGATGAGAACGCCGAAAAGTGGGGTGTTCGAGCTCGATTCTTCCTCGGTTCTCTGTTCCTTTTGCCAGTCCTGTACTTCGGCCTACTCCAATACCGCAACTTGAAGACAGCACGAGAATTCTCGATGAAATCTGAACAACTTGCCTGGTTCAAATCACTGCTTGATTCAGGCGAAACAACACCAAAACAATCGCGTGCGAATCTTGCACGAGCTCTTCAGGCCGTGACATTACTTTCGTGGGATGAAGCAAACTCGGCATGGGGTAAGCCTGACCTTGACTACCGAACCGATACCGTTGCAATGGCGGTATGGAAACTCGACGAAAGGATTGCGAAATCAAAAGGGGCAATACCACTCATGGTCGGCATTCACATTGTTGAAGGCCATTGGGACTTAGCAGCACTTCGATTTGATGCGCCAGTTGGTCAGGCGTGGAATGTTGAAAATGTTGAACCGAGATTCCTGAACCGAGGTGAGGAAGTATTCCTCGACACGATGGCAAATGGAAATCGCACATTTATCATGGCGGAAATCAACGGCACTGCTTCCGTAGTCGATATCGAACTCAACGGGCGCATGAACGGAGAACCGAGCGCAGTAAGGATTCCTTCAACGCTTCACATTCAATCGCTTGAAGAAGAATGATGAAATCACCTTCGAGATGAAAGCGGCATTACGCTCAAATCGCATATGCTGCTCAAAACTTTGGACGGACGGTTACAACGGAAGTGTTCTCCAAGTCGAGCAGATCATCGTCATCTTCTTCTTTATCCGACTCTGATTCGTCCATGGAGTCATTTTCGGCGCGTGAGGTCGACTTACTCTCAAAGATTTTTTCTTCACGAGTCAAGCCCTTCTTGGATTCAAGTTTTGTAATCTGATTTTGGAGTAACTCGAACTCGATTTCCAAATCTTCCATGACATCACGAACTGCTTCCATTTTGTCATGAATTCGAGAAGCGAGTTTCTTCATCTTGCGCAGTACACGCTTCTCGGACATGCTACGACCAAATGTCCAGAGGTTATGAAGATTAATACGATATTTATGCCGTCGAAAGACGTGGATTAAGAGGAGGAAATGATTGCTTCATCAGTTTCGTCGATCCTTAGCATCATCCTTGATGCGCTCCAAAATGTCCTTCGGCGCGAGGGCTGACTTCAAATCCTGCAGAGCTTTTTTCGACTTCTTGTCGACTTTCTTAGGCATATGTAATTTCAGAAGAACAACAACATCGCCACGCCCACTGCCTCTGCTATGAGGTAAACCTCGTTTTCGAATTTCAAGGGTGTCTCCAGAATTCGAATACGCTGGCACCTTAATGTTCAGTTCTTTCCCGTCAACGTGTTGAATGGTAACGGTCGTTCCGAGCACCAAGTCAGCATAACCGAGAGGTAACGACATGATGAGATCTGCACTGGAGCGTTCAAACCATGGGTGAGGTTCAATGTCGATTTCAATAAACAAATCACCATTCTCACCTTTACCTTGTGGTGCTGGTTCCCCTTTACCTCGCATGCGCAAGCGAGTTCCCGCCTCAGCCCCTGCTGGGACATTAAATCGAAGCGTCGTGGATTTGATATCCTTGCCGTTACCACGGCAATGTGAACATGACTCAACGGCTGTACTACCGGAACCGCCACACGTCGGACATTCTCGAACGACATCTTGAACGAAGGGTCCGACTTGTTGGCGCATGCGAACTCGACCTTGACCACTGCAATCTCCACATTCCGATGTTTCACCGTCTTTGGCTCCTGTCCCGTCACAATGTGTACAGGCGACCGGAAGTTCAACTTCAACTTCCTCAGTGCTGCCCGCATAGATCTTGAACATGTCAACAGTGTGAATCATCCGAATGTCTGACCCTCTACGGCGTGAACGGCGAGACCCACCGCCACCACCAAATATGTTGGAAAAGAAGTCGCCGCCGAGAATGTCTTCAAGGTTAATGTTGAAACCACCGCCGCCGAAGCCTCCAAACGGAGAGCCACCAGGCCCATTATGCCCAAATCGATCGTACTGTGAGCGTTTTTCATCATCGGATAAAACGGCATATGCTTCTTGGATTTCTTTGAACATATCCTCAGCATTTTCTTCCTCACTCCGATCTGGATGGTACTTACGGGCAAGACTACGGAAGGCGTTCTTGAGTTCTGCAGAAGTCGCCTGTTTCTCCACACCAAGAACTTCGTAATAGTCACGTTTCTCAGACATATGCTCACCGAACAAGCCTAGGGGTAGTGAAGTCCTCTTTCAACATCACGCACAAAATCCATCGCCTCAAGCATCAAGACCGCAATGAAGACAGAACGGTTCGCCGACAGGTATCGACGAACTGCAGCCTTTGCAGAGGTTACCTGCTGGCGGTGGTGCAGGAACACTGGTCTGTGGTGCAGTAGCGAACTGTGCGGTATTCATCATGGCCATTTCCTCGATGCTGCCTTGATTGGATACCGGTGGTGGTGAATCCCAAGCGTAAGTTGTATCCATCTGCATTGCAGATGCTTGAACATCAGGGAGACTGGCCCCTGTTTCGGACATGACCGAATCGATTCCCCCATCGTCACTCACCGAGGTCATTTTCAGTTCAGAATCATCTTGGTTTGAATTCGTGCGCATTGGAGCAACTGGTCGCTGAGCAATCACAGGTGCGGCAGTGGATGCTGCCCTAAGCGTTGCTTGGCGACGTTCCTCACGTCGCGTATCTGCATCGCCTCGACCGAAAATCGCCCCAATAAAATCGAGCAATGAATCCATCGGTGATGCCTTACGCTTGGCTCCAATGGTTGAGTGTACTTGTTCTTCACCGAACATTTCGTCTCCCGAAACTCTACGATTTGCCCGTCGTACTTGCGCAGACTCCAGGAGTAAGTCCACTTCGACTTTCTCATCTTCATGCAGTTCAAGTTCAGGTGATTCCATGTCAATGTTGGCAACTTGGCTTTGCAGGGCCAATTTTCCTTCAGGGCTGAGGTTACCATCAAGTTGGACATTGGTTTGCCAAACTCCTGCTTCTTCAGCTTGGTATACTTTCTTCATGGACTTCATGGAACGCGAACGATGGTATTCGAAATCACGTACCGTCCGAGTTTTACGAAAAAGAACGATACCAAGAACAACGGCAATTCCATACCATACATACATAATCAGTGGTTCAAGGTCAAAAATTTGACGAAGAGGTGTGACCGTCAAATGCACAGCACCCATCAACAGAAATGGCAATATCGCAATACCACGGGCCGTTGCTGAACGCTCCTCCACCATGGTCAACACCTTGCGCTTTCCTACTACACTCAAGAAAGTTGGCATACATTGCTTGAACACATTATCGGTCTTGCGAAGCACGGCCCTTTCGAAACAATCCATCGACAAGACCCACCGAAAAACTCGAGTGAAGTAAAACCAAACAGAACGGGACACCAAAAATCAACGAAATTCGTCTTGCCTTTCGTGCACTTCGTAGACCTTCAAGAAGAAGAACTGTCCCATAACATGCGGGTAAGATTCCCGTAAATGATGAACCTGCTCCTAAGAGGGAGAGGGTAACGATAGCGCCAATCCATGGTAAAAATTCTCGAACGCTTGTCCGTTTCGGGTGCTTACGTAAAATTTTAGCACGCCAGAATCCGTAACGATGACCCATCTTCCACCATTTGCCCAGGGTGGAACGCTTGACCATACGCACATGGGTTGCAGGGGTTCGGGCCAATGTGAAACCAGCGTTGAGTAACCGCATTGAAAGATCGCTGTCTTGACTCGTGATGAAGTTTGTATCCCAGCCATTCACCGACTCAAGAGCCTGGCGTGAATGCATAGCAAACGCTGGAACCTGTGTGAGCCCTCTGGATTTGAATCCATCGAATTGGCCATTACCACTGCCGAAAGGAGATGTGAGGCATCCTTCAATCCAAGATTCGACCGCACCGTGGCGACCTAAACTTGGCAACACTTTCACGCCAACCCCACCTAACGGTTTCGAATGCTCCTCTTCAAGCAAGTTCCACTCGCTTAACCGGACTTCAAGATGGTCCTGGTCGACGGTCGAATGACCAATCATCTCGACCGTAAATTGTACGGATGATGGCAGAATCTTAAGCGCCAAGTTACGGGCTTGAGCAACGTACTTGCCCGTATTGGAATGCAATTCAATCCGAGGTCCTTTCGATTGAACGCTCAAAGCAATCATACGTTCGACTTTTTCTCGTGTTGAATCCGTCGAACCTCCATCAAGAACCAAAATCATATGTTGCTCGGCTGGTAGGCTCTGTTGGATAAGTGATTGAAGACATGCTTCGATGTAGTTCTCTTCGTTGAGCACGGGCAGGACGGTTGCAATCACCGGCCCTGAACCACTCATATCCACCCGTATGTACGCTCACCTTTCACCTGTTCGCCGAAATAGCGATTGAAAGGCATGTTCATGTGGAGGGGGTTCTTGGACGGTTCATGCAAGAACCAATGCTGCGCCTCAATGGCGTCAATGAAAACTTGCAGATTCGTATCGAGACAGCATTACGAGGAGCAGATGTACCGCAAAAAGTGGAACTTGCCGTGCTGACCATATTCCCCGAGTTCCCCGTACCAACGCACCACGAAAATCCGCAACTCGGTCAGGCAATCGACACAGTTTGGACTGGGCAGAATGTATCGCTTGCGACGTTTCTCAAACTACTGCATGAACAGCGCATTCTCGATACGGCTTTGGACGCAATGACGGCTTCTTTTGAAGGTTCGAAAACAGAGTTTTCATTACTCCGACAGGCTGCAATTGTTGGAAAAGTCGCCTTCCCCTTGCCCGGTGAACGTCCACTCGGAGGTCTAATCCATGTCGTTCTTGAAGGCCAAAACTTAGGTGATTGGCTTGAAGCAGCCACATGGCATAAGGGTCGTGATACCGTTCCGCGCAGTATCCAAGATGACAATACAATGGGTGCCGACGGTGAAGCTGTCACTTGGATTTAGAGAGATAACCGGTCTCCCTCATCCAATCAACGATGTGCTCATCGCTTCCTAACCAATCGAGTGGCGAATCATCATCGATAGCCCTCCAAGCCAAAGCATCATGAGCAGTCCAAGAGCTTGAATCCATGAGGTCAAGTCCTTCATCACTTAACTCGACAGGTAGTATGTTCAAGGCAATATCAAACATCTCTAATTCATGGTGCCAAACCCCAACGGAAGGCTTTGCAGTGACATCCCACCCAAGTTCCTCCTTGAACTCCCTCACAACAGCCTGTTGCATTGTTTCCTCGATCTCGACTTTCCCTCCTGGGAACTCCCATTTGCCAGGATGTGTTTCGTGCGGTGCACGGCGAGCAACAAGATAACTGCGGTTGCGAGTCACCAATCCTCCAACAACCGATACAACAGGTCTGAAAAGCATGCGTTGAATAACTTCTTGAATGAGCGTTGAGGCTTGTTCCAACGAACATTCTTCATAGTCAGGAAGGTGAATGAAAAGGCAAGGCTTTGAGTCGACACCAGGCATTGAAAGAGTGTAGAGGGTTCGGTATAGAGTTTCATTACAGATGAACGTGCCTGCATCCGTCGACAGTTCCCAGACTGACTCCAGTCTGTTTTTTACCCAAGTTTTAACCGGGACTGAAACGAATAAATCACCCTGTGCAGATAGGGGCTGTTCGAAAACTTGGCGTCCGGAGTTGTCCGGAATTCGCATCGAGAGTGTATTTTGAGCACGGGTTTCAATTCGTGGCACTGTGCATGACTCACACAGACCTAAATGGACAATAAGGTCCCACTCATGGCCCGCTAAAAGGAGATTCGATACTGCGGTGGAACCCTTTTCATCAACCGATAGGACCATTGAATCAACTGTGACTTGGATGGGTTCCAATTCTCTCGCTCTTCGCATTGACCACGGGTCTGGGCAATTGAACGCCTTGGGAAGTGAAGAAAGAACATCCATGGAAATGTTCCGTTGATTGTTACCGAACGGCTCAAATCCGGTCACCAGTACCTGAGCCATGACGCTTCGTTAGCGTGAGGGTTTTTCATACTCTTGCATCGCATCTTGCGTCATCTTGACAAACAAGTAGTGACACGTCAGTTCGTGGGGAGCATGGAATCGGCGGATGAACCACCAATGGACCTCCAAGAGGAGGAAGACGGATTTTCCAATTTGAGACCTGTTCGACTTCTCCGTGAAATTTGGAAAGAATTCACTTTTGGCGTTGGCGCGTGGGGTACTTTACGTCCACTGTTAACCGCACTCCTTGCAGCAGTCCCCTTCTTATTCCTCGGCCAGCATGCGAACCGACAACATAGGAAAGCGATGGACTGGTCACTCTTACAAATACCTCTTGCCTTGACCATTGTGCTGTGGATTGGCCTGTGGCTCTATTCCATCTTTGATGCATGGAGAGCAGCCACCCAATTGAGCGCAGAACGTAACGACTAAGGCCGCCATAACTGGTCAGTGCACGAGATACTGCCATCAGCAAGACCGGACAAGTCATTGAGGTCGTCGCTGTCAAACTCCGTCGGTAAATCATTGTCAAAGAAGTTCGCAATACTCGTGGACTCGATGGCCCAGTACATAACCGAATCTTCGTTGTTGGAATGTCCTGGATGTGAACTGTCTTCGTGATCGACTGGTGAAGTGTATACTGTGTTTACCAATCCCAAAAGATGGCCAACTTCGTGAACCAAAACACTGTTCTCTATTTTCTCTGCAGAAGGACGGCGGAAAATATTTTCAGCCTCATCGATGGAGTCTTTGAAAATCGCCACAGTGGATGCGTCGACTGCGACGCCAAGAACGCTGGTGTCATCGTATGTTCCCGCTGGGAACAGAATCTGCCAAGTGAGTGTTGAACCCGATTGAGGAGAGGAACTTTTTGCCTCATCCCCTAATTCGCGCACATCGTTTGCAGACCAGGTGTCTTCGATTGAAAAATCAGTTTCTGTGAACACAAAACTAATTCCCATCGGCTTCGCACACACGGACTCAAGACGTTGTTTGAGCATATCTGTCGAAGTTGATTCGGGTAAGTAGCCCGGTTCATAATCAATTTCGATAACCATGGAAGTGTATTTGGAATCATCTAAACAGGCAAGGGTTAGGCTTCCTGGAATACCTCGGTTACCCGATACATCAAGGATACCGTCACCGCTTAAGCAACCGGATAGAGCAGGCATGAGAAGCAGCACAAGAATGCCAATACCGATGCGATGAAGTCTGCCCATGGTGTGCGCTGGTGCTGGTTATTTTCAAACCATTGCTTACCATTCCTCTGGAATTTCAAGCGGTGAAAACAATTGCCCTGGACTTTTGGCATTGGAAAGTTGCGTACGTGAAAGAGCCTCCCATGGTCGTAAAGCGAGCAATCCTTCCGCTAATGATGCATCGATTTCCACCAGCGTAACACGAACCAACGTTGCTAAGATATCCATTCGATCTTCATCGATAATCTTGAAAATTTTCTCCAAATCAAACTGAAATCCAGATTGGTCATCCTCACCGGTCTGAATGGGCCACGGATGAGTGACGGTTTCAGGGAACTCTTGCTGAGTTGCCGTTATGTGTTCATCGAGCGAACGCGACAGCCCCGCAATATGCTTGCTGAGAACAAGACTGACTTCGATGAGGGGCATATTGAGCTGATTGATTAAATTGACCATGCGTTCCTGCAAGGTCACCATTCCAGCGACGGCTGAATTGTTTCCATCGGACATGTCAGCAACTCACTTCTTCATCGATTCGACGTATTGCCATCCGAAATGATTCCATTGGTCCATTGTCCATCCTTCAGGAAGACCTGTTGGAGGTAGAGGTGGTGGAGCCTTTACAGCCGAGGCAACTGCCGGGGCAGGAGAAGTCGCTGGTTGAGGTAATGTCAAACCACTTGGTGGCGGAAGGTCTTGATCAATAGCCGGAAGCACCTTGGAATTTTGAAGGTCTTCGAGGACTTCTTCAGTTTGGTCTTCAACACCTGGATCGAGTTCTCCTTCACGAATTCGTCGGTTCATCACCAAGAGCCACATAGCCATGCTGAGAGAAAGTAGAGCGACGATGTACAGTACAATACTGAATGTCCCTTCTTGTGCTTGCTGAGCCAGCGCTTTGCCATCGCGAATGGTTTGTTCTTTGATGAAAAGAGGTTCCAGAGAAGTGCGGTCCATTTCCACCTCGTCCACCAATACCACAAGTCGGAACTCGATGCTGTCACCAACATCTGCATCGGCAATTGTCGGTAGAGATCCTGTCAACTCACCACCCGCTGTTGCTACAATGTCAACTCGAGCGATATTCTCCCAAAAGCCACCTTCAACAGCACGTTGGAGAACCAGAGCAACATCTCCCTTACCGCCAAGGTTTCGGACCTCGAAATCAAGGTTCACAGCTTGTTGTGCGATTGGACTTGGGTCGTCCCATGAGAAACTGCTCGTTGCAGCATTGAGGTCGATACTTGGGCCGAGCAAAGCCAAAGACCATGACGCAATTGGCTCGTCAATCGAATTGCCGGTCGTATCGAACGGATTCCCTGCGGAATCAGAACCTGAAACCCAGATATCAACCATATAGGATGGCAAAAGGGTTGTTGCCCCTGCATCGGTCAAATCAAGATTACCAGTCCAAAAGAATTGTTCACCAAACGGAGTTGTGTCCGGCAAAGGAACACTTCCCCGGGAGATTTCTGCTTCACCTGCACGTACACGATAGTGGACAACTGCAGGTTCATCGAGATCAAAACCGTAGTCATCCAATGTCTCAAGCATAACCTGTAGGTCTCCACAAGCCCCAATGGAAAGTGGAGAACCAGAATTGACTTCATCTAAGGTGATGGCGGCAATGGTTGGACGTTCGCTATCAACAGCCAAACGAACACGCTGAGTCGTGGATGTTTCATCCATGGCAAAACCGGGTAAATCACCCAAACCAAGTTGTAAATCAAGATGTCCTGATGGAACAGATGGAATCAACAAGTCGAGACTGAATTCCCCATCGACGCGAGTAGAGGTCGTCCAAGTGTTGTCGTAATCTCCAAAAACAACGTCAAAAGCACCAGGTGGTGCTGGTGTTTCGTCTTCTGAGAAAAGTACGCGACCGTTGACGCGAAGAGCTTGTCCAGCACCGATGAGGGTTTCATCAAAGTCTGAATTGTAATGGTTCGTTCCATCGCGCAGTTCAACTGCTCGAATATGGCCTTCCATTGTATCAAACCTGAAGTCGTTATCAAGACTCCATGCATCGTTTCCAAGACCTTCGTTGGTTTCGAAACAAGGAGTAACTTCGATGTCATTGCAAGGTAAGTCGGTCACCTTTATTTTTGGAATGATAAGACTGGCACCATCGGTATCAAATATTTCTGGGAACGTCCAAGTGAGTTGGAAACGTGCAAGTATTTTGATGAGGTTGTTGTCTGTTTCATCTAAACTCACGCTTGAATACAGATTCGATACTGCTATGTTTGCGGAGCCGGACTCCATAACTGCGACTGGTAGGCCATCATGTCCCTTAGTCAAGGAGATGAACAACGAACTTTCATCATCATCGTAATCTCCACCGAGCGCCAGTTGAATGTACTGAATATCTTCCCATCCATTTCGGTCAGAGAGTACGATTTGTGCCGTGTAAGGAATACCTGGGTGCAAAGGAGCCGAATCGTCGTGGCCGAGGATGGTGGAATTGTCCAAATCAAGCTCTGGCTCAAATTCAACTCGGATACGATAGGTGCCCAAATCATTGTCCCAATCAGGTTCGGTTTCCCCAGGTACATAGCCGCATGCGGTGTTGCTGTCTGGGCAAACGGGTCCACCGCCCATTGCGATAGCGTTGTCTTGAGCGTCTTTGCCTGTAATGAAATATGAAACCAGTTGGCCGTGTTGAAGCATTGAGTCATCGATGAGTCCATCAAAAATATTCAAACCTCCAGTTTGGGTTTCCGGTGAATTAAGCACCTTCATTTCATATTCGTTGGCATTCGGTAATCCGTCAAAATTGTAGTCGCTGCAACCAATTGCTTCACTTGCCTTGCACCCAATCCAATAGTTGAGTGTGAGTTGGCTCGGGGGATCGACTGAGTCTTGAACCACGACACTAAGCGCTTGACCACCTGGTGCTGGCGGGCCTGCATGGCGTTCTGAACCGTCCGATGGAGTGGAACTTAGGACCAACGGTGAGTTGCCGTCGAGTACCAAACGGATGGTATTGTAACCAGGATTAGTGAATGTTGAGCCGTTCTTCAATTCAATGGCCTCGACGTAGAATACCATTCCACCCGGTGCCGATTCCATCGGTGAGGTAATGGTGATATTGAAAGCGCCAAACGCAGGATTTTGTTCACGTGTAAGTTCGATTGGCTCGCCAATCGGATCCCCGTCATACGTTACATTTTGACCCAAGATTCGGAGTGCAAATTGACCACCCAACGGCGTGAGTTGTGAATCTTGGAAATGTATAACGCCAGTAAACGACATCAGGTAGCCTCCACGGACCCAGTCTTGAGAATAGAGTTCACGGCCTGTTTCTTCATAGACTCGAAGTCCGTCAATTTGAATATCGTTTTCGACAACCATGTCCAAGGATTCAGTTTGCCATGAAACGACGGCTTGTCCCAAGTCATCTTGAACCGATATGAGTGCTTGTAATTTGCTTTCATCGTCCCATGACCAGTTGACAGACATCGGCATCCGAATCGTGACCAGGCCAGTTGAGTCCATCACAGAAGTACAGTTTGCTGCATCGAATTGGACGATACCATCTGCATCGCTGACGACCGAACAGGTGTCACCGCGTTCCCATTCAAAGGCAGGGTTTTCGCCGTATGAATTGTTGAGCGCAACCAGAGAGCTCGTCACTCGGTCAACGTCATCACCTGGTGCGATTCGAACATGCAAGTTCCTAAAGACACCGTCTGGAGAGATGATTCCACCCTCAAGCGATGCGTCAATCGCCCTGGTTTGCATCTTGTACGTAATGTCGAGGTTCGAAATCTTAACGCGACCAGAGGTTGCTGCCTTAATCGCAATTGGAATGAGGACATCGCCCTCACCGTTCTGTGGAATGAGGGCGTTAAACGCTTGGACAAGTGTTGGTTGATACTTTACTTCAGCATTGACCAGCGACATGTCACTTGCAACGACAGAAGATTCATTCAAGAAAAGAACCGATTCCCAATCCCAAACCAAATCGTTACCAACATCGATTTTCGGCCGGTCTGGATAACCTTCCTCGTATTCCAATGTGACCAAATCAATGAGCGGCGTTCGTGTTGAATCCGATGTCGACATGCTGATAGCGTAACGAATTGTGTCACCTGCTTCTGTCGATGGGAAACTTACTTCTTGATTGTTCAAGGCAGGCAACCAAGACGAGCCGTTATCGTTTGAAACCTGAACGAGTATTGAGGTTCCGGCTGGAACATCTGCTTGCCAGTTGGGTCGGACTTTACCAACTTTGGTCCCGGTGACCAGAGGAGTTGAAGTCCAACTGCCAGAAGTGGTATATTCTGTAGCATACTCGACATCCACCCACCATGAAACTGCAGTTGAGCCGATGAGTTGTGCTTTCCAAACAAGTTCGTTACCAGGATAATCAAAATGAATCGTGGAATTGGAAGTTACAGGCTCCCAGTGCGTCCCATTGTCGGCTGATATCCAGTAGTCGACACGGTCACCGATTGATGCTGCGGACCAATAGGTCTGCATGTTCGCAGCAAGCACCGGTTCAGTTGAGTTAATGACTGGACCAAGCCAAGTGGTTGTACCTGGCGCAGGTGTGGTCTTAAATTGCCATCCTGTGCCGTATTCACGGTAGTAAAGTGTCGAAGAAGACCATGTTGAGTAACCGCAGTCCGCGGTAACAAAACGTGACCCATCATATTGCAGCCCATATCCGAGTGCAGAGAGGAGGCGTGTTCCGGATTGCGGAACAAGGGAGGTTGAAGAACCGGAGATTGTCCATGCTTCAAGTTGGTCCTTGTCTTGGCTCGTTGAGCCTTTTTGACATCGCATGAAGAACGTCGTTTCGTTCACTTCCAAACCGCGAACCTGTTGCCCGGTCTTGCCACACTCCCATGCACTACCGGATGATGATGAATACGAGTACATGTTATCTCCACGGGTGTAAGTTCCATCAGGCGTTTCGCTGAATGTATAAGGAACAATCCGTCGTTGTGCGTTATGCACAATCCAAACATCTTCTGTTGTGCGATCATAGGCGATTGCGGTATACTCTGAATATTGAGGTGAAACATCGTAAGAGTCGATACAAGTCCAAACATCATCTCGAGAAATATCCATCTCTAAAACACGGTGGTACTGTGTAGGTGCTGAAGACGAATAGTGGTATTTGTATCCAGACAAAATGGCGAACATTCGTTCATCATCGGTAATTGTCCAGTCACGGAATCCGTAGTTTGCATAGTACGTACTCGAATGCAAATTTGGAAGAGTACACTGAGCTTGGTCCAATGTGATTACAGACTCTTTGGTAGCGTTGTTTGGATAAAGTCGATGGACAATGTTTTGGAAGGTTGAAGAACTCCAAGTGGACATGAACAACCAGTCATGATGTTTCAGTACAGCACCCTGACTCTGCTTGTTAAAATTCGACGAAGTTTTGAGAACTTGCTGAGAGAATCGGCTTTCTGTCGAATTCGATGTGTGCGGTTGTCGAACAGCGTATGAACCGTTATCGAGCCATGCATCAGAGGCAGGATTAACGGTTTCGTCAAAACCGTGTGCAAAGAAACTGGATGAACTGTTTGCCAAGTCGAGGCTCAAATCGCCGCTTCGCGAATCGGTTGCGGAGGCTCCGCCTGCAATCCATTCATCACGATCATCCGTCACGGTTTGGCTCCAACCTGTAGCAGATGCGCCCGAAAGCGTCATCGAAACTTCAGTCACCAACGCACCCTTTGGCAATGAGATTTCAGCACCGATGTCTGGATTCGCACCTTGGTACAAGGCCACGTGTTCCGTAGAACCATCACTGAATTCATAAATGTGCCGTGAAACGCCGGCAGCGTCAGCAGAACCTACGAAAACTTCCGCCATTGGCCCCATCGGTGAAAGAACCATGATGAAAAAAAGTACGAACATGATGCCGCGCCCGTTTGAAAATTCGTTCTGCATGTCTGCTCCCCGGAAACACCACAGGCGCTATGGCCTTTGAATTAAACCCCTTCAGGTTCGGTCTGAATCATCCTGTTTGGCGAGAATCATAACGGAGAGGTGAAGAGTCACCACGGACACCGTCTTCTTCGTCATCGTGAACCTCAAACCAGTCCACCATCCAATCACCATCAGTGTCCCAATTGGTCGGATCCGTTCCTTCAGCAATGTGATCGTTGTCATAATCAAGGAGGTACCAGCCGAATTCATGCTCACCTACCGAACGTACAGGTGCAGTATTGGGCGAGCCAACATAGTAGATATCCCATGCATCGGTACGGTTACCTGCTAAGAGAACTTCATCATCCCCTGAATCCAAGAGAAGGAAGTTGGTGTCTTTGTCGTCAACAACATAGGCAAACCGTATATCATTTCCGAACGACTTGTCCATTTTGAGGTAATTTTCGTTGCTTGCGCCTGATGCGTCAAATTTCAACATAGCCGCACGCAATTGCCACCACTCGAGAACGATTTCCCCATCATAAATGAGGCCACTCAAACGAACTGCATTCGGTGAGGAAAGGTCGGGGGTGGTGATTGCATAGAACTCTTGGAAATTCGTATACGGTTCATAGACGCAACCGGCCCCTGTACAATCCCAGTTCCCGTCTTGGTCAGGGTCAAAGTTTGCATCAAGAGGATCTGCCGGATTCATTGTGAACCAAGTAAAGGACAAATCTGGACGTGACAACACACCGTTGGCACCTTGCTGTGACAGTGGAAGACATGAATTGGTGTCGGTCGTACATTCTCCACCTGTAGCCGCATCAATCCACATCACACGTATTTGCATGAAGGTGCTGTAGTTGTCGTTATCTTCATTCCATGCCTTCGCATATTCATACCAATCAGGAAGCATGTCCCCGTCGGAATCGTTGTCACTCGGGTTGATTCCGTACTTGAACACTTCACGGCCATCTGAAAGATTGAAGTCTTGTTCATGCAACACAACCTGGCCATTTGAAACCACAGTCGTAAACGATACACTGTCGCCGTCGGAATCGTTCAAGTCTGGCCGAGTTTGGTTGTCCCACTCCATCCAGTTCGTGAAGGGCAGGTCTCCAAAACCTGATTGAATGATTGCTGAGTCTGGAGTAAAGACTCGGCTGGACCAAGTCCCCTGTTCTGCAGGTTGGTCAAACGCAGAGCGGTCATACCATCCATCATGATCTCCATCGTAATGAATATCCCAAGGATTGAGTGGGTTGGATGCCCAATGGTTGATGGTTGTCGGGTCATCCATGCCGTACAATGCATAGCAATATTCCCAACCGTCTTCGATACCATCAGAATCAGAATCGCTGTTCGTGGGATCTGCAACACCGAGTAGAGTTCGGTTAAAATTCTCCTCGTTAAATTCGTTAATCATCAGCATTCTGTCTGCGCTTTCTTGATTTTTGGAAGCAAAGTCGACGTACAACGCTTGTTGGGCCTGAGCCAGGGTAAAACCAAGTTCTTCGGTGTAGGCTTGTATCGCATCTTCGCCAAAGTCGATGAGACCTGCCGAAGGTGGAACTGAGAACCGTTCACTGTACTTACCGTACGTTCTTGACTCCCATTCTCGTAAATTCGAAAACCGTTCGTCCATTGAAATGTTACCATCACCGTCACAGTCGAAACTGTCACCGTCTGTATCGAGGTTTACATCGCTGTCAATAAGGGGGTTCATACTCCAACGGTTTTCTTCTAAATCCCATTCAGTGAACCAATATTCAAATCCATCGTACATACCATCGTCATCTGTATCAGGGTTGGTCGGATCGGACATCCCTAAGAGCGTAGATAAAATTGCATTCGGCGGAACTCCAGCTTGCCAATCATTGAAATCATTGAGGAGGCGTTTACCGCGCGTTTCTTTGGTGATGAGCATATTGAACACACGTTGAGCCTTTTCAGTCGGTTGTTGAACATCACCATCGAGATGCAACAATGGAGCATCTGAAGGATGTTCTACTCCGTTCTCTGGATTTTCAACAGCGATGGCAAATTCTTGGCTATCAGTGAGACCATCAGCGTCACCATCGAACAGACCATCACCGGCCACCAAAGGATTGAGCGTCCAACGGCCTGCACTGAGGTTCCATGAAGTGAACAATTGTTCGATTCCGTCAATCATTCCATCGCCGTCTGTATCGACATTGTTCGGGTCCGATGTCCACCCGGAAATGTTGATTTGGTCGGATTCAATGAACGAACCAAACGAGAATTCAACGGTGTTGCCTGGCCATTGTTGCAAGGCAAAAGCCGAGCCAACCGTGGTTACAAACCATTGAGGTGAGGAACGATTTTGGTCGGTTTCTGAATATTCTGGAGCGATGGAATTGTATTCCTCCCAGTTCGCCATTCCATCATCATCTGCGTCTTGCCAACGGTCTGAAGAATCCAAAGGATTCAGGGTCCAAGCATCATCAAGAATATTCCAACGAGCAAACCAAACTTCCCATCCATCTGGCATTCCATCAGCGTCCGAGTCGGCACTCAAAGGATTGGAAGAGCCGACACTTGTGGCCGATTGCAGGGCGGTTACAGAGCCTGATGCACGGTCACCGAATGACGCTTCAGGGGCGCCGTTGAGACTGATGTTGGTGAACAAGTCAGTGGAAAAACCGTTAGGCAATGACTCGCCGGTGAAGGTTTGGTTACCGTTGAACAAGTCCGAACGGACGTGGAATTCGAGATAGTTTACGAATGCTTCATTTTCTTCCAGTATACCATTGTGGTTGATATCGTATCCATCGCCATCAGGGTTTTGGTACAAATCTGAAGCATTGAGCGGGTTTACGCCTTGTCGAGAGGGATCCCATGTGCATGAGCCCCCGGACTCCCAGCCATCAGGTAGAGAGTCTCCATCTGAATCGATGTTGTTCGGGTCTGCTTCAAACCATTCCAAACTGGAGTTCACTGATTCTCCATGAGATTCATACAACAAGCCGTCGACTGCTGCACTGCGAACGACAGACCATTGGTACTCGCAAAGGTTAGGCAGTCCATCGCTGTCTGCGTCCCAGTTTGCATCATCAGCACGGTTGGGGTCCAGTGTCCAATTGTTGCCGCCGGTGAACGAGGAACCAATCCATCTCCTGTGCTCAATCTCCCAGCCATCAGGCATTCCGTCACCGTCACTGTCGAAATTCGTCGGGTCAGTCCCACGGTCGGTGCTTGACAATCCAAGGTAGGTCGCATTGGCAGCCTGTCCTGCTGCATCATCGCAGACGTACTGCATCTGGACAGTGTAGTGGCACCAAAGGTTCGATGTTTCATAGAAGAACCCGAAGTATTCGCTTCCATCGCCTAATCCATCACCGTCAGTGTCGCCAACTTTGGGGTTGGTCGAGTTGTAGCCGTTCAAAGATTGAGATACAAACCGGTATTCATCAAGGTTGGTCCAAAGTCGTTCCAAGAATCCGTCTTCGGCTTGGTCAAGATCAAGGCCGTCGCTGTCTGCATCGAACAGAGAATCCCAGGGATCGGTTGGATCAAGGCCGTTAGCGACTTCCCATCCATCGGGCATTCCGTCGTTGTCAGAATCGTTCGCACCTGGATTGATGAGCTCAATGTTTGCGTATTTACCTGGAGAAGAACCAGTCAAAATTGTTGTGTTACCATCAATCAACAGCGACTGTATCGTCACAATTTCACCATAAATGGTTTCTTGTTCTTGGAAGCCATAAACAGCTGAATAATCTCCAGAAATAGCCCACATGCCTTTTATTGAACCGACCAAGACTTCATCACCGGTCACATGCAAAGCGTGAATGTTGTTGTATTCGCGAACATATCGGCCTTCAACACCGGGATGCTCCAACAGGCCACTGTGAGAAATGGAGTTCTCTACCAAATTCAACATGTGGACTCCAGATGGCGTACCAAACCATAAAACTTGAGCATTGGCTGCATTCGGCCCATCAAGAATCATCGTCCGGACTTCAGCAGGATTGGCGACCATTCCCAACGAGAGTGAACGGAGTTCATCAATTGAAGTGGGGAAGGGAGTGGTTTCGGGAGTGTAGTAAAATCTCCAACTCGGCTCGAACTCATCACGAGCAGTTGTGGTTTCTGCAGTGAGCAGACCTCGGTCTGTACCTACGAAAAGCATGTTTGCTCCGCCACCTGCGGGCCCATGGGCCAATTCAGTCACGGATGCATTGGATTGACGCAGAGCGGTCTCTAAATCCTCAGAAATTGGATATTGATCGATAATCTCAGCGGACGAAGAAATTTCGAACACTGAACCGTCACCTGCATTACCCAATCCAAGTAAAAGTGTGTTCTGGCCGTCGATGGTGAGCATGGTGAGCGCGAACAGTTCGTCGGAAAGCGACCAGGACCAGGAACTCAAAGGTCCAAGATTTCCATCTGCCTGAAGCGGTGCTACGGCAAGACCTGCGCTGGTTGCAACTGCGAGTGCGAAGAGAGAGTCTTCTTGCGAAAGGAGCAGTGAAGAATGCAATTCGATGCCCTCAGGCATCCAGTGATCGTAACTTACCATTTGCTCATAGTCGAAGACCGTAAGGCCATATTTCGTGGTTGCATAAGCGTGTAAATCATCAGTATCTAAATCACGTAAATCATAGTGAATCAAACTCATTTCATCGGCAGGCGCATCAAAACTGAGAGGCATGTATTCGACGCTGTTATCCTGCGTACCAAGTAAGGCTGTTTTCATACCCGGTAGGACAGAGTTTCCGTTATCGTTGTGGACGAAATATTCCTCCAGCGTCGAGAGCGATTCACCAAGAGCCAGAGCCGTTCGTGTTCGACTGACGTCTGGCGACACACCTCCATCACGGTTGGCGTCCCATCCATCGTTATCTGGGTCGAGTAAAGCATTGGTACGATTCAGAGGCTCAAGACCAAAATGAACTTCCCAACCGTCAGGGATTCCATCCCCGAAAGATGGGAACAGGCGACGAATAGAATACCCGTCCCAATGGTAACGGTCCGAGTCAGCAAGCAACGGGTCGGTACCGAGCCAAATGTCTTCGTCGATGACCATGGTTGCGTTTTCAGTACATGCAGAAAGTAAGTTTTGGAATGTGGCATTGGCTCCAGTTGGAATGAACGGCCAATTTTCGAAGACAGACCCTTCAGGTAATGTGGCTGAGCACCAAAGTCCGTCCAGTTCGTTTGTGTGGTTTGTAGGTGCTCCTTGGATGTATTCTTCCGGTGAAGAAAACCGTTCAGTGATGGATAAAACTCCATCTCGATTGACGTCAAACCCGTCTTCATCAGGGTCGTCGTACAAATCCGATGCATTGAGAGGGTCAAAGGTATTGCATTCGTATTTGAACGTGAAGACATTGTAACCACCTACACGTTCACACATGTAAGCTTCGTAGCCATCAGGCATTCCGTCGCCATCTGTGTCTGAGATTCGAGGGTCGAGGTATGAGCGCTCTCCTTCACCGTCTACCTTACCGGTGAGTCCACGGGGGAAACCAGGTTCTGTACAATTCGCCGGATAAGGCCAACAATATTCTTCTGTGGCGTTCAACCCGTCTTTGTCGAGATCCAACAATGCATCGGATGCATCGTTGCTGTCCATCCCTTCAATCGAAACTGCTCGGCCGTCAACGGCACTCCAATTCATCCATTCTTCAAACAGGTTTTCGTGGACGTCTGGGATTTTATCGCCGTCGGTATCCGTTGAAGGAGGCTTGGAACCGTCGGTTGTGTCCGGATGAAGGTTCGAAACCGAGGATACAGCCGGAAATTGGGACATGAAAAGCAAACTTGCAACAACAGCAAGCGTGGTGAGAAGAGTGGTTAAACTTCGTCGCATTTGGAGACCAGCCTACAAAGCATACGCTTCGCAAGTTCGTATGCTTCTCAAGACACTTATGAGGATGATGGAGCGATGTTCGGACAGACGCGGAATAATGAACCGTTGAATCGCCGCTTTTTTCTTTCTCAAATTCAAGTGGAGAAGTCAGTTGAACGAGAAAAAGAGCAGCATTGCAACCAACTCAAGCGGTGTCTTCAAAGGCCGCTCGCGACCAGTCGGTTCCGATTGAGATGACGATGGTACTCACGCACCTCGGAACCGGCAGTCGCGGGAATGCGACTTTGCTCGAGACCGAACATGCCAAAGTGCTCATTGACCAAGGCTTTAGCGGTGCACAGTTGGAAAAACGACTTGCTCGACTCAACATACACCCAACTGAAATTGATTTCATCTTCATCAGCCATCACCATGGCGATCATGGGGGTGGCGCATTGGTCGCCCAAAAGCGCTGGAAAATGAAAGTCCAAGCCAACCACCGTACTGCTGAAGAATTGGGCCTTCAACCCGAACTCACCCACTACTTTGATTCATTAGATCTGGTTAAAGTCAGCGATGATTTATCGGTTTTGCCTGTCCCAGTACCTCATTCGGGAGCAGACAATGTGGCCTTTGTCGCAAGCCATAACGGTCAACGTGCTGCAGTTATTACCGATCTTGGCTCATGGACCGATGAACTTGTGACCCATGTACGTGGGTGTGAACATATTGCTATTGAAGCGAATTACGACCATAACCGCTTGATGAATGGGCCGTATCCATTCTCTTTGAAAGACCGTATCAGCGGCCGTGGGGGGCACCTTTCAAACGACCAAACTGGAGAATTTCTCGCACAAGTTTGCACACCGGCCACTCGTAGTATTTCTCTGACGCATTTATCGGAAAAAAACAACCAGCCGCATCTCGCCGAATCCACTGTTCTGTACCACATCGATGAGATCTTTAGTGGAGATATTTCCATCTCACTCCAAGATGGACCTGAGCATTCACACTACATCGGTCGAACTGCCGAGGAATCTGATGCATCACACGTTCATTCGACGGTTCGGTAAACCGCTAAATCACCCCCCTTCGGGGGGGTGGCAAGGTCAATGGCTAAATGATACCAAAGGTTGTGCTACCTGTGAACGCACACCACCCCACTGTACTTCGCCCGTCTCTACGCCGAGACCAAAGGGCAGTCAGCGAAGTTCTAGGTGTTGTCATGATGTTAGCCATGGTCGTTACAATCATGGGCGGTGTGTGGATTTTCCTCAACCCGTACATTTCCGATTTTGAAGACAACACCAATTGGAACAGTGCAAACGGGATAGCCGACCGATTTGAAGACAGAATTGATGTCGCTGGAAGCGCACCTGAAGGCACTGGCATCCGTCACACGCTCGCACTCAAATCAACCATGATTCAGCCAGTCATCAAGGTTGAAACCTGGACGATTGCTGCTGATTTAACACCTGATGATCGAATCACGGTACGCAACATTAACAACTCAGCAATAGGCATTACAGCGGCCAATGAGACCGCTCGTAGCGTCACAATCGAAAGCCCGTTGGGGATTGAAACGCACGTATTCGGTGCAACCTTCGATGAAGTGCCTGTACAGCATCAATCGTCGCAAGACCATTGGATGACAATTACGGTCTACGATGCTGACCAGCGTGCCTTACACAGAAGTACCTCCTACATTGTATCTGGAATTCAAATCTCAACCTCCCTCGGCTTGGGAGAGCATCAAATTGCTTTGGTAAACGACGCACGTGCCGAACAGTTCCCGAACGAGCCTTGGAAAGTTTCGCAATTCCCAAACATCGAACTTGACACACTTGTGACCGGAGAACAACGATTATCCATCGTTCTCACTGACGTCACCATCAACGGCTCCATTGGCTCGGGAGAAAATATTGGAATGAATATGGTATCGCTTGGACCAAAGACGCTCTTTACTGGCAATGCTTACCATCTCAAGTTCACGGTAGAAAACGCACTCAATGACCTCATTACCCCACAATACCATGACAAGATGCTGGAAGACCACACGCTGAACCGAGCCTCAGGGACACTTGACACATTTACTGGATATGCGCCATATCTTCGGGCCAGTGGGGCGGATGGATTCACCGTCGAAACTCAACAGAGCCAACTCATTCTGGAAGTCGATGTAAAACGTGTGGAGGTCTCGAGATGAACTCAATGCTCCAGCGGGACGAAGAGGCGGTCTCGGCTGCAGTTGCAACCGTGCTTCTTTTCGGCGGCGTATTATCGATTATTGCCATGATGATGGTCTCGTTGATTCCAGTGATTGAAGAGCTTGAAGGATCGATTGAACGGCACGATATGTCGGCACAAATGACACTGATGGCGCACCAAACTTCAGCGCTAAGCGAAACCGGCATGCCTGGAGACTCTACAGAAATCAACCTCATTCCAGTTGACGGAACCCTCAACTGGAACATGATGCAAAGCAGCATGTGGTACTCTGCTACATGGGCCGATGACACGTCATTCCGGGTCCAAGGAGCCCTCGACTACGATGATGAACTGCGTATCCGCCATCCTGAATCAATGAATACAGCGGTATGCATCGATGACTTGCGTCTTGGGCCATCAAACCCGTACATTTTCACCATCCCTGAATGGGTCGATGAAGTGCTCCTTACTGCCTCGCCAGGACTGGCTTTACCTCTCGGACCAATCGAAGTCGAAGTGTTGAACGGCAGTGAAAAGCTGTCCGAAATCCAATTGATGGTAGATGGCATGCATCTTTTGGATGCGAGTGGACTTGGAGAAACCATCATACATTCATCCCACCAATTGCATCTTTTGTTCTCCGTTGGCAACGGCGGTACTGCCGTGATTCAACCCAATGATCCAAGTCCTGTCGACTCCACCGGCAGCTCATGGTCGATTCCATTACCTGCTGGAGAAAACAAGATTCAAGTCCTTAGCGAGTCGGCAAACCAAATCACAATTCGGAACGATACGTCAAGCACCTACTATGCGCTACCATCCAATCAAAACCGAGTTGGGGTTGATTTTACACACCAGTTCAACCTCACATCTCCCGAAGTCGTCCACGTATCTACAAGTTCACCATCGAGATTGATTCTACAAACGAACAGTAACGCAAGTGTCGGGCAAATGGCATTGCCGAGCATCAATGGACAGCATCTTGGGCATTCATTCATGACGCCAACCTTTGACGGCGAACTCGTCTTTTCGAACCCCGGAACGGACAGTGTAACGGTTACTTGGCGAGGAGGTGGACTTTCAGTTCCAGCGAATCAAAGTTCGGTGTTTCCTTGGCCACCGGCCGACACCAACGGGGCACCAATGCTCGATGCGAACGGGGATGTATTTGTCACATGGAGAAAGAATGCTTCCGGCTCCGGCCTCCAAATGGAACCTGCAGATGATACCGGTGCATCCTCCGGCCAGTTGCACACCATCCAGAACGACCAAGCTGGACTCCATCGACTCCACATCACACACACAGGACACTACACAGAATGGAACATGACAGGTAGTAGTGAGGCCAACGGAACGTTCCTCGATGATTCATATGATGAAACCGTTGAACTTGGTCAAGGCGTAACTCAAATCCGAGTAACAGACGGCGATGCATTACGGATTTATTCGATACGAGGTCAAAATGGATTACTTCAAGCCATGCACGATGGCGCTCAACGTTGTTTACCGATGAACATTCAAGCAAGTGGTTGGATCAGCGCAGACCTCCCTTGGCAATCGATGAGTGGAAGAAGTCAAGTTGACCTGAAAAATGCGTGGAGGGCAGGAAACCATCCCGCAAGTATGCAAATCAGTTTAATTGGAGAGAACGGTGCTTCAAACCACGCCACCTTGGGCACAGTTTGGGGATTCCATCTCTCACGACTCAGTTACGAATTCCAATCCTCAATTTCTGGCATGGAAGTCGCCTATGCGGGTGGAGCCGTCGTCACGAATCACCCTGAGTTTGAACCTCACATCGTCGTTTCACCTTCAGACCGAGGAGGACCTGGACCTCGCTTTGCAGCTACTGTACCTTCCCTCCATCCTACTGCAGACAGCGTCAGTGGTTCAGGCAATATGAACCTCGACATCGAGTTGGTAGACCGTTCCTCCTTAGCATCTGCTGAGGCTTATGAAGTACGAAGGGGATGGGCAAGCCCCTACGGAGTTGCCATTGCACAATCCTCGGCGGATGGACTTGAAGCGAGTGAAGATTGGACGGTCTACCCCGGCCGTATTGATTTGCTCAACGACTATGTTGGATGGGTACCTGACCCATCATACGGCACATCCGAAGCAATTTGGCATACCAACGGTGAAGCAATTCAATTTACACTTCAAATTGCTGATCTTAGTGCACACATGACGGAGGCGGTATCTTGAACAGTAAACAATTACGTAGAGATGAACACGCTGCTGCGACTGAACTCGGCTATATTTTTACCTTTCTTTTAGGGGTCTTGTTGCTTACTACATTCAGTATTTGGGCGTATCAAATCGAAACTGCAACCCGTGAACGTTGGAACGAGAATGCAATTCAATCCAACCTTGATGACTTGGCTGCAGCTGTTGAACGAGCCGATGAGGCGAGTCGAATGGGGTCAGTTGAATATGCGGAGAAAGTGACTTGGAGATTAACCGAAGCAGACGAATCGAGAATTACGCTTGAACTCACAGATACTTCGATTAATTTAATTCACGAAGGTGGGACGCTTGATACCAGTGTGTCGTTATCTGGAACTGGTGCAGGTTCCCACGAAGGGACGGTCGTCCTTGCCGGTGTCACTTCGGTATGGATTGTTTACTCAGACGGTGTAACTTCATTGCAATACGACAGGCCGCAATCTTACAATTAATTCAGCGGCCCATAACGGCTGCATGAACCTGTGCCTGAACATCCCGCATTCTTGATTTTGCACCCAGTTCCCTGAATACTGCAAGCGCTCTTTGGAGGTATTCCATTCGACGGCGCTTGTCTGGTGCCACACCGCCAAGTCGAGAAAGCAACTCTCCAATCTGCATTCGCAAATCGTTGGCTTCGGCTATGACAAGAGCCTCACGGTAATGTTCCATTGCGTCCTCTGCTCTTCCAGCATCTTGCAAGACTTCCCCGAGAAGAATAGTTATCTCGACCAGAGAAAGTAAATCACCTGCGACACTCATCGTCTCAAGTGCAGTGGTATAGTGGTGAGATGCCACGTCAGCATCGCCAACCTTGGCATAGTACCGGCCAAGAACAGCCTGTGCACGTGCGTGAAGAAGTACATCGGTACCGTCATCGGACACTTCGAACGCTTGGATGGCATGGTCTCGGGCACGGTCAATTTCATCAAGTTCTAAGAAAGCACGAGCAAGAGTCAACTGAGTCCCAACCAATTCTGTACCGTCGGATTCATCGAGGATTTTTTCAACTTCCCCATATGCTTCCAGGGCCTTGGTAAAATCGTTTTTACGCCGGAGCAAATAACCCATGTTATTGTATGAACGAGCAGCGCCTTTGGCATCACCGCATTCAATGAATTTCTCTAAAGCTTCACGGTGCATACCCAATGCCTTGTCAGCATCACCTTGTTTCAAGGCAAGATCAGCAAGCGCTGAATGTACTTCCGCTCTCAACCGAATGGCTTTCGAATTTGGATCCAGTTTAGCGATTGAGACAAAGACTGCTTCGGCTTCCGAAAACCTTCCAAGAAGAACGAGCAATTCGCCGTGTAATTGTCGAACACGCATATGAATTGTTACATCCAGTGAATCAAAAGTCAAACCTTCCATCAACCCGAGTAACTCCATGTGCCCTTGTGCAATCAGTGCTCTTCCCTGCTCGGCAATGAGTACAGCCGCCGCATCATCTTTTCCAGAACGGATAAGATGGAATATATGTTCAATCAAAACAGCAGGTGCAGAAGTTTGTTTCTCGTACCAAGTGCAACACTTGGCGTGAAACTCTTGCTTTGTACTTTCTTCGAGGCTTCGAATTAAAAATTCTCGAATCAAATCGTGGACATCGTAGAAATCCACATCGCCTTGCCGAGCAAGACCTTGTTCAACAAGAGAATCAAGTTCATCTGTATCGAGTCCTTGCTCAGCAAGGGCAGACAAATTGACAGGCTCACGGTATATGGCAAGAGCAGACAACACACGCTTCTGTTCCCCGCTCAATTTCGAAAAGATTTCAACGGTAACATAATTCTCAAGGGTTTCATGGAAGGCACCAGCAGAAGCACCGCGGTTGATCAACTCAAGAACCAGAGGGTGACCTCTTGATAATCCGTGAATGTGAAGCCATTGTTCATCACCCAAGTTCTCAAAACTGCTCAAGAGTTGACGCCCAGCATCCGAATCCAGACCATCAAGAGGAAGAACGAGACTCGCAATTCGACCTTCAGCGTCTTTTGTAGGAACCACAGGTTTGAATGAACGAGAGAAAATCACAAGCCCGATTTCCTCTTCGCTGCCCAGCAATGCGAGCGACATTGCTTGAAAGGTCTGATGCAGCGTGGTATCGGCGACTTTGTGAAAGTCATCGATGACAATCAAACTTGGTGTACCTTCGAGGGAATCTACCAGAAGCCGTGCTGCATCAGCGGGTTGTGGGACAGGGGTTGCTGCCAAGTAGTCAGCGAATGTTGAATCACCGATGTTGGCCAACCAATCAGCAATCGATTCAAAGAACGAACGGGAACCTTCCCAATCTTGGCAACGATGATACAACAGATTACGTCGGTGCATGAAACGCTCGATTAATTTTGAAGCAATCGTTGTTTTTCCAATGCCCGCAATACCGGGTATCAAAAGTGTTGTTGCACGAGCATCAATCAAATTTGCCATGTTATCGAGTTCTTTTTCACGGCCGTAGAAATGCCGTAGCCGTGGTAAGTCACCAAGCGATGTCACCAGTTGTTTTTCCACATGTTTCGACAAATCCCGCTCGACTAAATCTGCAGAAAGTGAACGGGTATCGAGAACACAGTTATCGTCCATGTATCGAATAATGTCGACAGGTCGCATAGAAAATTCGAGATGGTCATTGATTTCTCCCAGTGTCGAATTGATAATCATCCCATCGTCCATGATACTGCGCAATTGGAAGTTTCGCAGACGCTCCCACGTATCTTCTGAAACGTTCATGCCAGGGTCGGTGAGAAAATACGCCTTGCGCTTACGAGAAACACCTGTGACGTGTGCTTGCCGTTCAATCAGCAAGCCCTGATCTTTGAGTCCAGCAATCGCTCGAGGCACATTGGAGCGGGCAATCGCTACAGCGTTCGCAATACCCATCTGCGAGAGTGCAAAGGGGACTTCTACGCTGTTCTTGAAATCTGAATAATCAAGAAGATGCAGAAGTATTCGCTCTTGCACCCCAGGCTTTGGTTGAACAGACATATTCTCACCTCGCACTTTTCTACTCTTCAACACTTCCGCCCATGTGAGCAGAAGGTGCATCACTGTTCTGGAGTGAAGTTTGGATCTGGAACCCAACTGTTGGATTCAGAATCCCATAGCCACCCGGGATGTTGAGAGGATTGTGGAGCTGCATGTTGAACAGCAGCCGCGACTGGCTGAGCAGCAACCGGTGTTTCAGCAACAGCAGTGGATGGGATACTGACTGGTTCTTGACGAGCCTTGGCCCAAGCGTAAGGATCTGCTGATGCAACCTCTTGTTCCGCTTGAGCAATGTCAGTGAGTTCATCCATGTCATCATACTCCACTTGGAAGAAGAACATTCCCGCACCAAGCAACACGATGACTCCAATCGCTGCAGCAACAATCATCATGAGATTCGAACTCGATTCAGAGCCATCACTGACGCTGAGTTTGAATACTGCGTCACTGTTCTCACCAGGAACGGTGTACACTTGATCATCCATTTCAAAGATAATATTACTCGTACCTTCCATTCCTGAAAGTTGACTGCTGGAAATTTCCATCGACCATGTTGCGTCTGCATTGACCCGTGTTTGGTTAATTCGAACACCCTTGAGGCTGTCAAATCGCGCTTCAACCAGACTGTTGGGCAAGCCTTGGCCACTGAAGTATGCTGGTGAATCTGGGCCCAAAAGTCCAGTGTTGTCTCGAACAACACTGAAGGACACTTCGACAACGACCACATTGACTTTGTAGGAATAGGCAACTGAATCATAAGCATCACGAGCTACAAACATGAGACCGACTAAGGACCATTCGGATACTTCGTTCGAGAGTCCAGTCACAAACGCTGGATCATAGCGAACAACACCCGTGTCTGAAAGGGTGAGGTAATCGCCGTAGAAGTCATCGTCTAAGTTGGTAGGGTCATCGAAAATATCGAAACTCAATCCGTTCGTCTTACCATCATCGGCACCGTCTGCATCGGAGAAGTGTTCCATGAGGTCAATACTGATTCCACCGTTACAGCGGTCGAGTTTGGTTGGGTTTGAATCGCAGAACAAGGTGATTGTACTGGCCCATCCTGTCGAGTTGAACTCTGGTACCAGATTGTCGGCATCGGTTGGATTGTCGATTGTAATTCGTATACGCTCCTCGTTCGAGAAGTCCTTACCGTCCCATGCCTTGATGACCAGTTCATACTGTTGGTCGTGAATGAGGTCGGAAGTGTCCCAGGTGGTGTACCAAGCACCGTTTGGTGCAAAGTTCGTAACCGGGTTTGGACCGTTGTTAATCGTCACACCGCTGGCAAGATCAAAGATTGATATCTCGACGCGAGTAACCAATCCATCGTTGTCAAGTGCGACACCTTGAATCAATTGCGTTTCACTCGCTCGGATAATATCAGAGTTCAACGGTTCACTAAGCTGTACGAATGGAATTGCGTTGTCGGTGTTGATGTTGATGCTACGTGTTTCATGTACGCAATCAACCCAACTGGATTTCGTCTTGCAGAAGTCACTGTCAGACGCCCAAATACGGAAATCATACTGCCCGGTTTGCAATTCTTGGAAAATCCAATCGTAAGCCCATGCAGTGGAGCCGGAAACCTCGAAGTTCGCGGTGTAGCCGTTTGGACCGTTGATGTCAAACCATATCGATTGAATGTCACTGCCCCATGTACCGGTGTAAGGGTCGCTTGCAGTACCGGCAAAAGTCACTTTACCGGTGGTATGAGACGAACCGTCTGCAGGCGAATTGACGAGCATTGTTGGAGCAACTAAGTTCAACTTGTACTTTCGAACTTCAACCGGTGAGTAATCCAGACCGTCGTAAGAGCGAACTCGGAATGTGACATCACCTTCACCTTCAGGGTGAGCGGACAAGTCCCATTCAAAGGACCATGTCTTGAACGGATGCACCGATTTGGAGATCATACCGTTCGCTCCCGAGGTATCGATTGCTGAATACCAATCCGTCGAACCAGGTGGTTGAACTTCTACACGCTTGATGAGACCAAATTGGTTCTCATAGGCAATTTGGTCCAAAGCGTATGGACCTGAGATTCCATCCCAAGAACTACCGCTTAGCGAAGCAGTTGTAGCAAACGAGAATCCATCATTTTGAGTTACGGTAACACTCGGCTTCATGTTCACAAGATTGATGACATCATCAATTCCGCCGCTGAGGACGAAGTTGAAATCTTTCTGACCCTTACCGAACTTGTAGGCTTCAACGGTGTAGAACGGAAGTTCACGGCCACCGGTACAGTCAGCGTCATCCGAGTCGACCTTGGTGTCGCCGTCGTTATCGTATCCATCAGCACATGAGTTTTCATCAATAAAGACTGGATTTCCTTGTGCATCTAATTCACCAGGGATTTGAACGTTGGTCTCACCAACATTATGGTTCCAGTTACGGTCAAGCAAAAAGTCGGATGGAAGTGAAACTTCTGGCGTGAAACCAAAGGCATCGGTTGTGAGGGAGTAGAGCGGCAATCCAGTTGCATCACGTATGATGACGGTTGCGTCCACCACATTGCTGTTCTGAGCCTTCACCTGATATCGGACAAGTTCACCTTCTCGAACTTGACTGCCCCATGCAGAGTTTTGGTTCTGAACATGAATCTTCGATGAATCGAAGTTCTGTAAGTCCGCATAGGAGAATACGGTCGAGTTTTCAACGACCTCAAGAGCCAATGGCATGAACGCTGGTGGCATGATGGCGGTGGGAGGAACCTGCAAACACTCGTCGAGGACGTATGGGCATTCTGGGCCGAGCCAGCGCAATTGAACTGGATACAGTTCGTTACCGCCTGCGTCTGGGATGAATTCCGACTGTACAGTGACACGCGATTCGGTAATGTTGTAGACCTGAGTGGCGTTGGTGTATGTGTTTTCGGAGAAGTAAGCGATTGAGCCGTACTTGTTTCCGTAGTTATCGTCGAACAGCGAGACGTTTGCGGCAAAGCCTGAAACTTCTATTGTGTTTCGTTGAGCGTTCACGATACTTGCCTTGATGCGCATTCCATCTCCGCCGTTGTTCGTTACTGTGTTATCGTAGAGCGTTGCTGAGGACATGAACACATGAATTGCAGGACATGGGAAGTCACCGCCGTACATTTGAGAGTTGCATGTACCGGTGTTGTTTGAAATCTGATTGTTCGCCAAATAAAGTCGTGCTGCAGTAGGTGTTGGAACATTCCATCCTTGGTCAAGATAGTGGTATTCTCCGATGAGAACAGCTTCTTTTGCCGTATCTTGGATGGTATTGTTTTCAGCAACAACATCGGATGTACCGTAGATCCATAGACCATTCCAACCGCCAATTGGACCAATAATGTTGCTGTTGGCCGTAACGGTGGATGAACGGATACCAAATCCGGAACCCTCCGCTGCACCCGATATCGTATTACGTTCTGCAACGACAATCGCACCGTCGTAAGCAGTAATTCCGGAACCATCTGCGGTCGTAATGGTGTTATCGCTGATTGTCAAGGTGTGGTTAATCGTGCCGGTGACCTTGTGTGAGTTTGTATCAATGCCGCTGCATTTGACGTTGATCGTACTGTCTGTAATGGAGCCGGAACTTTCTTTCATAAAGAATCCATACGAATTATCCTTAATATCAAGGTTCGAAAAGTCCACATATGAACTCTCAATGTAGACCAGACTTCGACCGTCGTTTCCACATTCCGCTTCCGTGTTCCCGGTGAACACTGAATTCGATACTTCCATTGTTGCCAATATTCCAGCACCTGCTCCGTAAGCACGGACAGCTGCGGCATCGAATCCATTACCGTCAACACCCAAGGTAAAGGTAGAATCAGAAATTGTTGGTGCTGCAAGGTCTATGGCCATAATATTGGAGGTGTTGATGTTCTGAAAAGAGAGTCCTTGTGCGTTTGTCGTCGAGCCATCGAAAACAAGAGCACCGTATTGTTTCCCACTTACTTGATTTGTCTCAAAGGGGTGGCCGTATGCATTCTCAAAATGAGCGAACTTGATTGAAGTGATTGCTTGGTCAATGGTTGAACGAATAATCATTCCAGAGCCGCAAGCAGTATCAGCGTTGTAGTTTGGGTTGTTGGTGTTGTTCGAGTAACACCGTCCTTGAGCAGTATAGTCAGTAGGTGTAGACCAGACAAAGCGAGCCTGATTACCAGATGAACCTGAACTTGCACCGCATGCACTGTCACCGATACAAATTGCACCCTCGACGTCGATGTAGTATCCGTAAGGAATGTTGATTACGGTTCCCGCATTGACGATGAGTTGAGCACCTTCAGCAACGACGACGTCCCCGTTAAGATTCATCGTACCGGTCCAAGTTTCAGTTCCGGTAATTATTCCTGACTTCGTTTCGTTTACGGCAGATGCAGTGGGAATAGCGATCAAACCGGTTAATGTTGAGAGCAAAAGGAGTGCAACCAACGATATGCTTTTGTGAGATGTAGTGTTCTTCAAAATAGACGCCTCTGTTCCGTTGCTATTCTTATCACGAATATAATACTGCGCCTCTGTCGACATTTTTAATGTATCATTCAACAACGAAAGTATCATCATATCCCATACTAAAATATCATATCCCACCTAAGAGTATCATATTTTCAAAGAGCAATGGCTCCGCCAATGCCGTTGTGTCGTGCTTTTGCATCCAAGATCAGCACGTAGGTGATTGCGATTCAAGTGAAGAATACCACGCCATAGCCTGCAGTTGACCGTAGCCCCATCGGTCATCATGGATTGACGAATCATCGTATTTGAGAGCAGAATTCATCAGCGCATTTTTGACGGAATCAATGCATGTGCCGTCTGAATTTGATGATGCCTTGTATTCGGGAAACGCTTCAAGGAGAAGTGAGAGAGCGCCGGTAACAAATACCGTAGAATCGGATGTTCCGCTGCTCGAGAACCATGTATCTCCAATACCAGTACTGATGATGTTTTGACCCGGGGCAATGACTTCCGGCTTCATGTGTGGATGTTGACGCAAGTCGTCGTTAGGGAGTGTTTGAGAGCCGGCTGATGAGTTTGCCCAAACTTGCTGCGACTCGGTTGATGCCCCGACTGTGATGACTCGTGGCACATTACCCGGCACAGACACCAAACCGTCATCGGCACTACCACCGTCGTTTCCCGCAGCAGCCACTACAAAGATGCCAGAGTCAACTGCCCTTCGGACTGCAGAAACGCTGCTCCCTTCTGTATGCATTTCGACGTTTTGTTCGCCTCCAAGCGAGAGGGAGATAATGTCTGCTTGATACTCGTCTTGACACCAACGAATTGATCGTGCCACAGTATCCTCCGAACCGCTGTTCAGATCATCTTCATCAGCGCCCAAGGCAGCCACCATGGCGAGTTCAACTCCTGGAGCCACACCAATTTGGTGGTTGTTTGAAACGAGTATACCGGCCATGAGCGTTCCGTGAGCAATAAAACCGTAATCGACTGGAGCATTGGAGTTCCCAATCATGTCTTTGAACGTAACTTGGAGATTCGAAAAAGCTGGATTACTCAAATCAATACCGGTATCAACCATACAAACTCGAACACCTTCCCCTGTTAATCCCATTTCTGATAAGTCATCAAATTGTGATTGTTCCACCGCCCATTCCGATTTGGGTGGTGGTATTTCAAGGAAAAGTAACCCGGAGTTCCACACGTAGAGCATAACAATAACCAATACTGAAAATACAATACCGTTGGTTACGAGTATCTTACGGCGACGCATGCGAGGAATTGGCACCGCTTGCATTGGAGCCCAACCGGTAACCTCTGACCTCCAATTGTCTTGAAAGCCCACAGCAGATGAATCAATCACCGAAAGGATTCGTGAATCATCCGGTTCAGGGAGAAATTCAACGCCGTCAAGTCCTTCCATTGCTACGCCCCCTATGAGAGTTCATTCCGAACTCTGGATATAATGGGTTGTCTAAAATCAGAAACGTGAGCCCTTGCTGCTTCGTCGTGAAATACGAACTCCACCGTAGAGAACTAAGGCTCCAAGGACGACGATAAGAATCGTGAAAAGTGGGCTTTCATCACTGGTTTCATCGATGTAGTATTCAATTTTGAAATCGAACTCATCAACTGCTTTGTCAGTGAAAGCACTGTCCTCGCCCACGATTTCAATACGCACATCGTATCGAACTGTACCTGCAGCATCGGATGCTTCCAAGTCGAATGTGACGTTTGTCGTCCCCTCAGGTTCAATCGAAACTGTTTGGGAACCTAAGCTTCGGCCGCCTTGGATACTCGCAGAAACAACGATATCGTCACTGCCCAAGAAGCCAGAGTTCTTGATTGGTATAACCAACTTTCCGGCTCTGTTTGCAATGTTATCCGAGAGTGTTGCGATCTCACCCTGGTCGACCATGAGATTGATATCAGCCGTGACGATTTCCACATCGAAGGAATCCGTTTTCACTCCGTCTTCACTTGTGATGATGACGGTGATTACCTTTGAACCCGAGTCAAAGTCTTCAGGAGCAAATGCCGTAAACATCTGAGAGCGTGTATCTCCCTTAGCGATGGTGATAACTGAACTCATTGGGGTGATTTCCCATCCCTCAGGAATGTTATCCGAGAGTTCAACGGTATAGGAATCATCACCATTACCGGTGTTTTCGAGAACAAATCCAAACATACTGTTACCACCTGCACCAATTCCTATTGACTCGTCTTCATCAGAAGTTTCAAAGTCATAGATTTGTGGCACTTGAACCGTAACTGCGATTTCACTCGAAGGCGTGTTGTCAGTAAGCATACGTACCTTCAGTGTGTGAGGCTCTTCAAGGTGCCAAGCAGTGGACTGATTGGCCACAGTGATTCGAATGCCAACGGTTACAGAAGACTGAACCGATGTATCTTCGCTGCTGTTACCGATTCCAAGGGAAACTTGGTATGCGTCCTCATAGGTTGAACCGTTCTTGAACTCGATCTTCCAATCCGCTTCATCCGGTGAAACGACAATTTGGCCGAGAACATCGAAGACTTGGACGGTTTCTGTTCCTTCATAATTAAGTTCGAGATCGAATTCAATATGTTGGTATCCTTCGCCTTCTTCAACAGCGGTGAAAGCCAATTCACCGTCAACAGTTGCGTTCACAGCGCTGCCTTCAACCATAGCGATCGATGTATCAGAATTGATGCTTCGAGTGTAGGATAGGGATACTGGAGAGCGTCCTTCAGCAATGGTTGTTACTGCACCACCAATGTATTCCATTTCCAGTTCCAAATCGTGCTGGATGGTAATAAACGATGAGTCCATTTCGACTTCTGAGGCAGGCATGAGTACGCTAATTGTCCCATCAGCACCAACTGGCAAGTCCCATTCGAGTTCCTCACCAATGGCAATCGTTACAACTGCAGTTTCGTTCATGTAGATTGAACCATTACTGGCTGAACCTGCATGGTATTCATCAAGTTGGATATCGGTCCATGTTGTTGTAAGGTCAAGCCAACCTCCAAGCGACATTTCCAAATCAAGTGTAGCACCATCTGAGATGCTTGCATCGAGAAGACCGATCGCAACTCCACCGCCGTTTTCGCCAGCGTTTGCTTCGGTAACGACAACAATCCATTCACCTGGGGAAATATCCGACGACCATGTCAATTGTTCGTTTGCGTATTGAGAGGAAACCACAATCGGTTCACCAGCCATGCCCGAGCTTGGGAACAACTTCACAACGGACCCGTTCAAGCGTTCAGCATCGTTGATATCAGTGACGTTACCAGAAACAGTAACGTTTCCTGCAGTCATCTCGATATCGTACGATTCAGGTGACGAATAAACAGGGTAAGCGCTGGTGTTGGACACATTGTAAACTTCTGTGCTGAAACCTTCCTTCGAGACGGTCACTTGGTATTCATCTTGAATAGGAACAAACAACGACCAAACACCAAATTCATCGGTGGACACATTGGTATCGACTTCGGTGTTGTTGAGGCCAAGGATTGTAACCGTAGTGTTTGAAACGCCTTCAGTGCCACCGGGTAGATCGTTATCATCAAGGTCCCAGAAGACCTTTCCGCCAATTTCTACATTGAGAACTGGTGAAACAATACCAAGATTGAGAACACCATCAACAGCATCTTCGGTTGAGAATGGGGCATCAAAAGTGTCGAGGCTCCACTGGCGTTGAGGTTCTGTTTGGTTCAGGAACATACTCCAAGTACCAGGCATGATGGTTTCGCTTACATTACCGTTCACATCAGATTTCGATAGCGTAACGTTTCCAAATCCATCGTGACTGACAAGCGTAATACGAACATCACTCATGTTCGAGTCTGTGTACAATTCCTGAACTTGGAAGTTCACGGTAACCACTTCGATGGAAGAGAAGTTGAGACCCGTTCGCATTGAAGCATCGTCACTTACAGTGAAGGCTTCACGGTAGGTCTCCATACTGTCGTTCGAGGCAGAGAACGGTGCAACAATTGCAACCCAGTCACCCGCAGGGACATAAGAGGCAAAACTACCGTTCACATCAGAGGCAATGTTGTGCCACAAATCATCTGCTGCATTACGCAGCAGGAACTGCTTTTCGACTCCATCGCCTGAGGAGTTCGTGAGAACACCTGTCACAAGGAATTCGTTGCGTAGCGCATACGAGACGGAGTCTTCGTATGCTTCAATTCCAACAACCAGTGTTTCAAAGAACGACTCACCAATCAAGTAATAGTCGGTTGCATTTTCATCCGTGGCTTCGGTTGCATTGAAATCAATGCTGTAAAGACCAGGTTCAAGAACAACGGTGATGTTACCTGCGGAGGTATAATCGTCTGCAGTGAAGTTGTATTGTTGACCATGGTTGTTCAGTGGAACCAATGAGAATGCGGGTGAGACGCCCGTCCCATTTGCAAAGATACCATCTGCGCCCGAATCCATGAAGATGTTGAGCTCAATGGAAAGATGCTCCGGGTTGACGAACAATTCAATCAGAGTAGGCACTGCGCCTGTGTCTGTGAGAATAGCGTAATCGGTTACAGTGGTTGAGTTGAGAAGAGCGTCATCGACAGTAAAGTCCCAGTCTCCTGCTTGGAGGTCGAAAATGAATCCACCTTGATCGTCGATGGTTGTTCTCCATTCAAGACCTGTCGAATCGGTAGCAATGACTTCCTGTGCTGCATATCCTGGCGCTAAAGAATCCCACAAAGTTGAGTTATCGTAAAGGAAGACAAGACCCGTTGTCGATACAGTCGGTTCGAGGTACATGAGGCCGAGATTCTTTTCTGCGTCGCCAGTGAGTTCGATCAGTTGACCGGCTGACATCTGTGAAACCAAACTTTGTGCTGTCATGTGGAAGGTATTTCCACTCGGCAAACGCACACTGAAGTTTCCACTCGTTTCAACGGTTGCTGAAAAAGCGAGTTCGTTGGCAACGAAACTGATGTCAAGTCCTGCAGCAGGTTGACTCTGTTCCAACTTGAAGTTCTCTTCCTGAGAAGCCCAATCTTCGTAGGTGTAATCTCCAACGAACAGACCGCCATCAACAACACGAATGCTTCCATTGACCCAAGTCGCAATTGCATAAGCACTGCTCATTGCAACATCTTCTTGCTCGACGACAATGTAGTCAAACAGGATATAGTCATCACCGGATTCATCAGAAATCGTGTAAGCACCCATCGGCAATTCAATGTAAACCATTCCAGTCTCATCTGATGTAGCGTTAAGCGGTGCGAGTTGAGGGTCGTCGTTGGTAAACGTGACTGTGCGTTCTGCCACATCGGCATAAGGAGTCTGAGTTTGCGGGTCAACTGGAGAAGTTAACTGCAATGAAACATCGTACATTTCCGGTACATCCATGGCAAGTGAGAAATTTTCAGATTCTCCACGTGCAAAGATGGTTTCATTCAACTCGTACCAGCCGTCGTTATCGACGTCCACTCGGTAGAAGTATTCCCCTGTTGCTAGAGGTCCGTATGAGAAATTTCCGTCTTCATCCGTGTGAATTTCGACCAATGAATCCATTCCGATGTCCACATCAACCAGTTCAATAACCTCATTGGCAAACGCTTCTTCATAGAAATCCTGCAAGGTATCCTCAAAGATTGAACCGGGCATACTCATTGCAAGGTCGTACGAAGGCGAGATACCAACATTGACTGGGTCAGGGAGTAGAACTTCCTTGCCGTTATCCAGTTGTGCAATCATGTTGTATACACCTGGAATCAAACCAGTGAGGTAGAAAGAACCTGGCTGAACCATTTCACCAGAGAAGTCTCCAATTCCGATAAACAATCCAGTGCCGTTAAGTGTTCCAATACCCTCGAAAGAACCTGTTGCCTCAAACGAGTCTCCAACGTGTTCTGTTACGAGTGTTGAGACACCATCGGAAGTCAAACGACCGTTCGCTTCGACGCCGCCATCCAACAGGTAGGTGAGAGGTGATGTTGTAGCATCAAGTACACAAATCGTTGAGTTTTCTGGCATAGGCGCAGTTTCATTGTCTAAACAATCCATGACATTGTCTTCAGCAACCCATGAGGCGACGAGTGTACCCTTGCCATCCCATGTACCGTTGCTCGTGTAAACACGCTTATCGCCAATCGAACGGGTAAAGGTTCCAGTAAATCCATCTGCAAACGCAACACCTTCGCTTTCAAAGGTACCGTTTTCTGTAAATGTGACTTCACCAGACCCTTGTAGAATTCTACTGTCAGTCGAGGTGAACGAACCGTTGGTGGTTGTCAATGTGTAGTTCTCAGTCAACGACCAAATATTGCGCAGCACGAAGTCTGTACTGACCAATGCGTCGCCATCAAAGGATTCATGTCCGCTCCATGTCACTTGACCAGAGATACCGCTGCTTTCGACAGATATGTCAAAGTCGGCGCTTACTGGGGCATTGCTGTCTGCTTGTTCAGCAGTGATGTTTTGTTGGTTTTCACCAAGCCAGCTCATGTTAGCCACTTCACCGAGAATCGCGGAGATATCGTTGATTTGTCGGTCTTCGTTGGTTTCGGTTAAGATGTCGCCAAGACCTTGAGAGAATGCGCCTGAACGAATGTTGTCCTGAGCGGTGGTAGGGTTGTAATCACCAGCATAAGCGCTGACACGGATGCGACCGGCAGGTGCATCGAATGACCAATGACCGTTTTCATCAGCATCTGTGTAACCAATTGGGACCCAATAGGTATCAGGATCCAAATCTTCTGTCCCTTCGCCGGAGAATGCGTCTCGCTCAATGAGCAGGCGAACACCTGGCAAAGCCTGACCGTTATCAGTCATCGTGACTTGACCGGAGATTTCAGCACCTGAGTAGTACTTGAGAATCTTAACCAATGTGTTGGTCGAGGAAATACCTACTTGTTGCTCTTCAGCGGTAACCGAAGAGTTTGCCTCAGGAGAGTACCAATTCGCGATAACAAAGTGGTTCGTCATTGCACCAGGCAACGGTAAGCCTTGACTCAAAATACTGCCCGGGCTACCGGATTGGCCGAAATGCTGGGCTGGTTGAGGATTGGAAGAACCTGCATCAACTCCGAGGGTTGAGGCACCGTATCCAACATACGCACGGGCCAGCATGGTGTCAAAGAAAGCCGAGTTATGATCAACTCGAACATCTTCAACTTGCAATGGGTCAATATCCGCACCAGATTGTTGGTTCAGGAAGTCCTGAGTAATGGCTTCGTCTACTTCTGCACGGGTCATTTCGTCAGGGAAGTCACCACGGATGGTTTCGTAGACTTCATCCATGTAGGTTGAAACGTCTTGACCGCTGAGAATTGTTGGCGCTCCAAAGATACCCATCGGCTGACCTTGATTGTAGTTCATGTCAGCAGTGTAACGTCCTGCACGGGGGTACAGTCGGTTATCAATAGCGTAGTATCGGATTTCGTGGTCACGTTCAATCGTTTCCCCGGGCGCACCTTCGTAATCTTGGACTTTGTAGTAGCCTTCCATGTTGATGAGGTCATCGTACATGTCGGTGATGTCATCGGAGTCGAGGCTGTTGGAAAGAAGTTGGACGGTAAGTGCCAATTGTGCATTACGGCGGTGTATTTGTGTGGAAACAGAGCCATATTCTTCGACAAGATCGGCGGTGTACCAGTAGTCTCCAATAATGTAGTGAGTCACGCCATCAATGTTATCGTTACCCGTTCGAATGTTGTTGGAAAAGGTGTTTTCAGCTTCTGCTTCTGAGGACCAATCACCGTCAACACAAGTTGTGGAAAGCGAATCGGTACAAAGTAGACGTTCACCTTCGTCGTAGACTCTCCAGTATTGCGCCGAATCATCGAACACACCATCGGTCTGATGGTATCCTCTGGCCAAGACTGTGTCATCGTTGGTTCGGTACACTTCGTAACTGTTCAATTTCGTAAACGAAACCATTTCATCGATGTCAACACTAAGAGTAATCTTCTCGAAGAGGTCCATCTGTTCTGCGGTGAGGTATGAGTCGACGATGTTCTGATAGCCGTTAGTAAATTCGCGGTCACCAGCGTTCGCCTCGTTGTAAGACAAGTCACCTTGACCGAGTTGGAATATGAACATGGATACGAGGTCTTCTTGACTGCGAGCCAGCAACATGTTACCGGTAGCGGGGATTCCGGACTGGAAGTTATCAGATACAGACGGGTGTTCACCGGTGTCAAGCGCTTGGAAACCATAGTCCCACCAAGAAACGAAAGCAGGTCGTTCCGAATATGCCATCTCTTGGTCCTGTTCAGCGAGCCACTCATAGGCAGAGTTCCAACCGTTGTCGTTGAAACCGGAACCAAAGGAACCGAGGTACCAGTTTCCGTCGTAGTTGCTGTCGTCAAGCAGTGAAAACCCACCGATTTCCCAGCGGAATGCATCTGGAATGAGGTTGTAAATGGTTTCATCGAGGTCATCCTCTGCATTGTTGCTGGATGGAATAGCAGCATCCAAACCGTAGGTGAATTGTTGTCCGAACAACATGATCATAACGAGCATGATGGCAGAGAACGAAGGTGTGCGCCAAAGTGCCTTTCGTGCACCACGAATACGGTCTTCTGGAGAACGAATACCCATCTTCTTCCAAGCTTTGACCATACCTTCCCAGTTTGCCCACTTCCAAAGCGAGACTATTCCCCAAGCACCGAGAACTGCGATGGCAGGTGTTGCATTGAACATGAATCGGGCTGCTGTCCAAGCCATAAACGAAGCCGCAATAATCCAAACACCGAACACGAGTTTAGTTTGCTTTCGTTCGCGCAGAGCAGACCAAAGGCATAGAACTCCCATAATCAATGATAGGACAAATGTAATCGGGCCAAATTGTGCGAACAATTGTCCACGGTTTGGAGCATTTGCTTCAGCAACCGTGCCGAAAATCTTGGTCTTGGTGAAATAGCCACTTCCAGTGAAAAGTACATCCCAAGCATTGGAAATGTTTGCTTCCTTGAGGAGCCAAAGCACAATGAAGAATACGGTTCCGGCACCGGCCAGAACACCGAGGACGAGCAACCAAGGCTTGTCACGGAACCCAGTGGTTACGAAACTAATGGCGATAGCGAAGACAGCAATGAACAAGAACGGTTGAAGACCAGTTCCGTTCAAAATGAGGTCGATTTGTGGATGTCCATAAAACGGTAGAGCCATCAAAAAGTTCACTGCGAGCATGGTGAGGAACAAGACATTGAGTGTTGTTGAATCACGGCGGCGGAACATGTTGAGGGCAACTTGGGCAGCGTATGCCAAGAAAAGAATCGATGGACCAACAACGAAACCTTTCCAGCCAAGCGAAACGATACCGAAACTCACACCAGCAAGGACTGCTGCTGAGAAGGCGGCTCGACGTTCTTGTGCTACGGCCTTGAATGCAGCAATAAACGACAGGAGTGATGGAGAGGATGTACGCATCAATCTTTCACTGCCAGCGTACTTCACTGCACGGAGCCAGAACATGAATCCAAGTGTGATGAAAAGCATGATGAAAGCATCGTGGTCAGCCAGTGCCCAAGTCGTGTGACTCACGTGGGCCGGCATGAACGCAATCAACCACGCAGCCACAACTGCAGCCTTTTCGTTGATGTGTTCACGGGCAATGTAAGCAACAGGAAGAATCGTCAAAGTTCCGTAAACAGCAGGGAGGGAAAGAATGGCCCACCAAACTGCGTCACCGTTGTTAAAGAACGGTTCAAGAAGTGTTGCAACAACTGCAATTGACCATGTGAAGATCGGAGGTCGAGGGTTAATGCCGCCTACCGGGTAGAATCGGTCTGCGTCGAATATCAAGTGAGCATTGTTGGCAAGGATGTAATCAACAACCCGCTTCATGTACCACGGGTCTGAACCACCGGTCATGTCCCAGTTTCCAGTTCCGAAAGCGTTCATGGATGGTACAACATACCATTGAGTACGGATGACCAGACCGAAGAAGAAAGCGAGACCAATCATCACACTGGACCAGTGCTGATTCCAAAATTGTCGAGCGCCGGAGTATTCGTGGTCGTCACGGTTCACCCATCCACCCCACGTCTCGTGGGTTGAAATCGAATAAATGGCAACGCCGATAAAGAACGTCAAGCCGAGCCAAATCAAACTGCCCCAGTTACCTTCGAGTAGATCCAAGCTAACCATTCCTGCATCAAACCATGTCGATACGACATAAAGCGTCCACAGTGAGCCGAGCGTCATGGCACGGGTATGCCAGCGTTCCGAGAACATTCCAGCAACGATTAAAGCAACCATTCCAGTAAAGAAAGCTTGCCAGTAGCCTACGACTCCATGGTAGTCAGCAGCAGTGGTGATGGCGAGTTTGTCGGCCATGCCAGCGGTCTCAAAGTTCCAAAGGCTGCCAATATGAGCCAAAGCCCAAACGACCAATGCGATTTGAAGTGGAAGGTTGTTCTTGTTGAAAGCAGAACTGCTGTCGTCGTTCAAGAAACTGAACCAACCGGATTCTCCGACCGGTGTAAGGATACCACGTGTCAATGTTGCTACAAGCGTACCGACGATTGCGAAAATGGTCAGTGATGAAAAGAAGAGGTAACCGATGGCCTGGTTTCTCAAGTTGAGTGTGGAGACTAAACTTGGTTGTTCACCCTCTGGTGCCAAATTGAAAATATCGGGGAGCAGTCGAGCAGAGTCAGCACTGAGTGCATCGGATGCAACGACCATTCCGACGTTGATACCCATTGCGATAAACACAATGATGGTTCCAATTTCGTGTCGCCCACGGCTGCTCATGAAATGAACGCCGAAGGTGACAAAGGCAAACAAGAGACCAGAAAATGCTCCGTAGTCGCTCAGGTAAATGGCTTCAGCACCGATAAGCGCCACGGCCAAAGTGGAGAGGGAAAGAGTGGCCTTGGAAACAGAAGCGGATTCAGATTGGTTCAGCATCGACGGGACGAGTCCCAAGATGCCAGCGACGCCGACGATCAACATCGGTGCCAGGTTGTCTGTGGTAAGCTCGAAGTCAATGTCGACGAGCTTGATCGCTGCGAGTGCGAGCAGAACTGCCAGGGGAGCGATAAGCCATCCCAACGGTGCTGCTGGCGCAGTGGTTTTTGTGCCAGTTATTTGTTCCATATTTTTTCCCTCAAAGGTGTTTGCGCGACAGCAGCAAGGCTGAAGCGTCTTCGCCACTTTAGAGCCTCTTTTAATGACTCCGCTGAACGGACAACAGATGAATGCCTTGCTGCACTACATTGAGGGTGGTTTACAGATGTTGAAAAATCGGATTAACAGGGGCTCCAAACAGACTTACAAAGCCCGGAATCCGATGTCTTTTCGAAAATGTGAACCTTCCAAATCAATGGTATTGAGTAAAGCATAAGCCATCTCCACTGCGTCCTCAAGGGTAGGTCCAATGGCACTGCATGAAAGTACACGTCCGCCCGTCGAAATCAACTCACCATCTGCATTCTGACCCGTTCCTGCATGGTTTACCCACGCTTCGCCAGCAGAGAAGGAAAGACGCTCGGATGGCATGCCTCGAATGAGTCGACCTTTGACAGGCGATTGCGGATATCCCTCTGCAGCCAGCACCACCGTAGCAGCGTGGAGGTGACTGAAACGGACCTTCATCTGTGAAAGACCATCGGTTGCGGCAGCGTGGAGTAATTCAAACAAATCAGACTCGATTAATGGCAGTGTAATTTGACATTCGGGGTCACCAAATCGAACATTGAACTCAACAACGCTTGGAAGACCTGATTTGGGAATCATGAGGCCAACATAGAGGACGCCCCGGTAAGGTTGTTCTAAGCCACGCAAGTAAGCATGCATAGGTTCGATGATGGTTTGTACTGTCAAATCACGAATCTCTTCGGTCACAACGGGTGCTGGACAATAGGCACCCATACCACCTGTATTTGGACCGTTGTCACCGTCAAATGCCCGTTTGTGGTCTTGACTTGCAGGAAGGCAGACAAATCCAGAACCGTCCATGACGACCAGCATACTGGCTTCTTCGCCCGGAAGAAATTGTTCAAGCAAAACTCGACCATCGGACTCGATAGATGAACGAATAAATGCCAATGCTTCGACTCGATCTGCGGTGACGACAACACCCTTCCCACCGGCAAGAACATCTCGCTTGACCACCCAGGGCTGTCCTGCGAAGTCGTCAAGTGCCGCATCGAGGTCACTGCCTTTTTCAAGAACGTGAAAAGCTGCGGTGGGAACATCCGCTGCACGCATGACTTCCTTCGCATGAAGTTTCGATCCTTCAAGGTGAGCGAGTGCCGCCACAGGACCAAAACAGGGTATGCCTTGCTCTGAAAGCCGGTCAGCCAGTCCAGCACACAATGGGGCTTCAGGTCCAGCAACAACAAGGTCTGCGGACACCTTTTTTGCAAGGTTTAACAACCCTTCAATGTCCGATGCAGGAACGGAATGGTTCATGGCCAGAGAGACCGTTCCCGCATTACCTGGAGAACAATGAATCTGTGTCACGTGCTGCGATTCAGAAAGGCCCATACAGAGAGCATGTTCCCTCCCACCACCGCCAACAACAAGGACGACCTTATCAGCCATGTTAGTGCTCCACCCATGCCATCACATAATCTCATCGTGGCAGATGGTTGGGAATTTAACAGAAAATGGCGCATACGAAGGGGATGCTTCAAAGACCGCCCTCTAAGCGGCTTAGGTAAAGGTGCAAGCCTTGGTGAACTTCATGCAATTTTTACAACTCTGTATCCTAACCCTCTGGCTGTACATGCCAGGATTCCTGGCAAACACCTTTGCAATGCTTTGGGGGAAGTGGCTGCCCAAGACCGGTTATGGCCCCTGGCCGATTGATGGAGGGCGAACGCTCAAAGACGGAAATCGCATTCTTGGAGACGGCAAAACATGGAATGGACTGATTGGAGGTTCGTTGACTTCTGGTTTGCTCAGCGTACTCATTGTTGCACTGATGGGAGACATTCCTGCAGCGAGTACAGCTATAGGCGAAAATGGAATATTTACGCACCCGTTACAAGGTGCTGAAGGTACTTGGTTCGATGTCGGTGGTCATCTCATGACCGCATTTATACTCGGAACCTTTCTCGGATTTTTCTGCTTGGTAGGTGACAGCAGCGGGTCTTTTGTCAAACGCCGACGTGGACTCAAAAGAGAAGGCGATATCTCCTCAAAAGCACCGCTTTTGGACACCCTTCCGTTTGCCATAATGGTGTTCTTAGCTGGACAATTCTTCCTCGGCACGTCCATTCTTGCGGATTCAGAACTTCTCCTGCCAATGGTTGCATTGGTAGCAATTACACCTGTACTTCATCGCTCCTTCAACCTACTTGGATACAAGTTAGGTTGGAAAGATGTCCCGTATTGATTCGGGAGAGAAGGCTATAACACTCCACAGTATGACTGTGTCCATGCGAACAGCCTTGTCACTGATGATACTGCTTATTTTTACCTCCCTTGGAGGCATGATGAACGTCAATGCTGCACCCCCCGTTGACGGTGTAGCCGTGGTTATTGACGCTGATGAAACCTGGAATGTTTCTGAACCAATGAACGGTGATGTACTGGTCAAAAGCGGTTCGACACTCACCATCGATGCTGTCATGACGGTTGGAGTGGACAACATCATTACCGTCGAAGAGGGTGGAGTACTCTTCCTCACCGGCTCCTTGATCGGAGAGGATATCAACTCGGCTCTCACTCTGACGAACTCGAGTCAATTGCACCTCAACTTTGGTGATCTGGCCGAAACCGGTACCCTTCTGTTCACGTTCGACCAAACAATATCCACTTCCGCCATGATGAACATCACAGTTGGAGACCAAACGGTGGACGCTGCAGGACAAGACACTGTATCGATAGAAGCTCCTCTTGATGGAACAGATATTGTTGTTGACTTCCACATCTATCACGCATTCCCAATCCAGATTACGTCCCTACAGGCCCTTCACACAGGCAGTGGGGAGATGCCCATCCTTGCTGCTCACCAAATGAACCACTCGAACGGAAGCCTCACATGGAGCGATGCCTCCTTTTCAATGAGCGTATTTGGCGACATGCGAATCGATAATGGTGCCATCTACGGAGCTGAAATCCTGTGCGCCGGAATCTGTGAAATTGAATCCAGTGAAATCATTGGTAGCGCTCCAATCCACGTCGAAAACGGTTCGAGTCTATCGGTAAACGCCAGCCTCATCCAAGGCAGCCGCACCGATGAAGACATCATCGTCCACGACCTTGCTGAAATTACCTACACCAACTCACAAGGGACAGGAGGAAACACAGATGCCTGGATTCGTTTGCTCTCGCAACGGATCATCCAAACCAATTCCCCGAACGCCACTGTTCACCAAACAGGCATTGGCTACGGTTCCTCAACCCGTGATGACATCACCGACGCCAACGGTCAAATTGACATTGGTGGCAGCGAATGGAGAAGAATTGTCGAATGGGTTGATCAAAACGGAGAATACCATTCGGAAGATGCTGAACTCACGCTAACACTTTCCTCCGGCTGGGGAGATTTTGCGATCACTACACCAGCCCCCAAAATACCGTATTCAACAGTCAACATCCCGCTTCCGTACATCGAAGTTGTTTCAATTGATGCAGAAGATACAACTGCCGAAGTCAACAAGAAAATTGGAGCAATGGTCACCGTTCGAAACACGGGGCTTTCTACTGCTACTGTGAACATCTGGTGCTATGTAGCGGACAATTTGACCGATACGACCTCATTGACAACTACGCTCGCACCTGGTGAAGAAAAGGAACTTCCAGTCTCCTGGTGGGCCAACACCGATGGTGCACAAGTACTGAATTGTCGAGCACTGATTCCGAATGTGTTGAAGTCTATTTCCGACGACATAACAAATACAGAGGGTGGCAACTCACAAGAAGTTGGATGGTACTTCGGAGATGAAACTGAAGACCAACCTCTTGTCATCTATGGAATACTTGCAGTGCTGATTTTAGCTGCCAGTGCAATGTTTTCTCTACGTGCATCATCGAAAGACACCACATATGGTGATGTTGCAGAATCCATCGTTCTTGCTGATGAATCAGAACAGGTCCAAGACACTGAGAACGATTCAGAAGCGGAGGAAGACGAAGAGGTAGAGGACTAAGATGTCGTTCACCATTACTGCTTCAACAAACATCCGTTGTTCGTGATTCACTTTCTTCAACAAAGTTGAGTTGTTCAACAAACTTCCATGGTTCGTTGTTCGGTATTGCCATCAAAGTTGAGTTCCCAAGAGTTACTGCTGACAGTAATTCCAGTTGCATCAGAGTCGACATCGTTCATGCCTGCGTAGAATACGTTGGTGATGACGATTTCAAATGTATAGCAACCTGCCCCGTCATAGAATGAATCCTTGTCGAGGAATTCTGTAGCACCACTACCGCCTGCCCAGTTGTCCATTGCAGTCCCTGGAAGGCCAAGCCATCCGTTTGTTTTTCCACTTTTTGCGCCGTCTACGGTACTGGTCCAAGTCGCATCGAGACCGTTGACTTCGATCAGCGGAGAACTGTATTCTGTCGAACTGCCTTTCTTAACTCGAAGTTGAACGGTGTAATCAGACGCAACGGGTGTGAGAGCGAGGTTGGTCATCGAATGTTCTCCGTTGTCTTGAGCGCTTTCACTTGGCCCAAACAGTCCCATTATGGATTCGACAATCACGCCTTCAACAGTGGTGGTCGTCGTTGCTTGACTTCCACCGCCGGATGTTTGAGTTCGAAGAACCTCCGATATCCGAGCACCAGAGTTCAGCACTTCGCGGTTAAGAAGAGCCGGTGTAACTTCAGCAGTCTTCGATTGACCATCACCCGAAGAGACTTCAATCATGTATTCATTCATTGATGCAAGACGATAATCTTGAGCGTTGCCAGCAAAGAAGGCGGTAAGAGGAACTTTGAATTTCGCACGATCGTTGTTTAACTGCAAAGAGTCTGACCACAACGATTCACCATCAAGCGTTATCGATGCGGTTGCAGAATCGAAGGAACCACGGACATAAAAAGTAAGTTCATCCGATTCTTCGTTCAAATTAATTTCCGTGAGTGCCATTGAGGTGTCGGCAGGCACGAGGTAAAAAGCAGCATACGGGCCAGCGGCAACGAGGATTGCTATGAAAATTGAGATGCCAAGCTTGACCGTATTCATTTCTCGGTCAGCCATTCGTTCAGACTGAACGAGGAGACCTGTTCCTACAACCAGAACACCAAGTACGACAAGAATACCCATTCCGCCACCTTGTAGGGCAAGAAGGCCTCCGATGAAAATCGTAATCCATCCTGCTATTGTGAGTTTGAGAGGTGTGTCTGGCCCACCTGAACTTGCAGAGGAGAGTGCTGGTGCTGTAGGTTGCTGCGAAACGATGGTCACCTTTTCAGCAACAACTGTCACTTGTGTTGGTTCAGATTCGGTTTTCGATGCGTTGGCTTTGTCAAGTAATCCACTCATAGCAATCCCTGTTATGAGGTCGTTTAACGCAGGGGATTATCAAAGCGACCCCTACAAGTGCATGCTTCGACGGGATTGTCGAAGGTTTGTTCTCGTGCCGTCACAGGCCAGGGGCAGATTCGTACCAGACGACGTTTTCTTCGTCTTCTTCACGGTCTTCAATGAATCGTCGGCCAGCAACTGCTGCGGCCAATGCCACCATCGAGATTGCGGGAACTATTTCGAAACCGGGGAGATAGACACCACGAACGTAGACTGTAATCATTTGAGATTCACGGATACACCCACCGTTGTTACAAGCGAATTCCGATTCTGCGAAGAAGTCGAGAACGTGGTATGCGTCGCTCCATCCTTGTGTCTTTGGAGTTCGAGCCATGACACGAACCTTGGTCGCCGTTGGAATAGCGTCAATTTGAACCTTGACAGCAGGCAAGTTGATTGTGAATCCTGCCTCTTCGAGGTTCTCACGGCTCGATTCAGTGATACCGACCTTCATGAAATCTATTTGATTACCAAGATTGTAAACCTTAAATTCGAAGTTCTTGTCTTTCTTCGGCATCAATTGAACGAAAGGTTCGACCGCTTCGACCTGTACCAATGAATACTGCATGATGTTGACAATCATGTTGTTCTGGGACGATGCTGAGTTGATCGGAGGCAAAGAGTTGATTTCTTGCACTTGAGCAGAAACTGAAAGCGTACGGCTTTGCATCACCATGTAAGGTGTTGCTCGAACAGAGACTTGGAAGTCAACCTCGGAACTTGCACCAATGTACATGTCACCAGGCGCAGCAGTAGCAAGACCATCACTGGTAACCAGAATACTGATTTTCTCTTGATAGGTTGTTGGGTTGTTCGCAGTACAGGTCGTGAAACCGTTGTACGTCGAACCAGGCTTCACTTCGATGTTAATCGAAATTGGAGCGCATGAAAGAGACACAGCTGCTGTTGGCGTCTGTGCCGAAGCAGGTACTGCAACAATCAAAACTGAGCAGAGGTAAAGGGCTAGCAAGAAAAGAGACCGCTTAAACATCAGGTTCCACCTATGCCCTACCCAGTGATGAGACCCTCATAACCGTTGCGCCGTGATGGCTCAGAAAATGGCGAACGAACGGGAATAAAAAAGTGGGCCCGAAGGGACTTGAACCCCTGACCCCCCGGTTATGAGCCGGGTGCTCCAACCAACTAAGCTACGGGCCCCTGCATCGAGGGAAAGAGCACAAGCCATGAACTTAACCCTGTGTCATTCAAACTGGGCAAGTGAGGATTGCGAAGGTTTGACCCATTCTCGAACACTGAGTTCAAGTTCGTCACGGATTGCATCAGGGACAAAAATCAGTGCCCTCTCGTTTGGTTGCGTTAGCGAACGAACAAGCGGTGAATGGTCCGCAGCATCGCGCCCGTCTTCCAGAAGAATGCCTTGCTCATACGGCATGTAGCCACGCTTCGAGATTCGTGCGGTGATGACATCGATCGACGGATCAAATCCAGCATCAGCAACCAGTGCCTGTAAGCGAGGTAAAACAACGGTCACCATTTCAGTACTCAAGCCTTCAATACGCAACGATTTATGGAAGTCTCGGCGTGAGAGTAAACGCATTGCATAGTGAGATAAAGTTGCATCTTCATGTTCGGCCCAATCCGGTAAAGCAACTCGGACATGTGCATCGTTAAGCGCTGCATAGCCCTTGGCATCCAGATCCGAATTGAGTAACATATCCGCAAGAGAGGGTGAGAGAGTCAATTCACCTTCTTGAGCCAATGCTCGTGCACGAGAGAGCATACGGACAAGGTAATTCTGCGTCAGCATGTTGACCTTATGGAAGTAGACTTGATGGTACATATGGTATCGAGTCACGAGGTAGGCCTCAATCGCAGGAAGTCCCCATGATTTCACGAAAAAATGACCGTCATCACTTACTCGCAATGCACGTATGACTCGAGCAATATCAAACCCACCAATTTGCGCACCGGTATTTGCCTGGTCACGAACCATGTAATCCATGCGGTCAACGTCAAGTTGACTGGAGACTATTTCCTTCATGAACGGCGGGATGGCGATACCTTCGTGCTCTTTCGCCCCGTCAAGCAGGGCAAAAAGGCGGTCGCGCCGAGTACGCCCGAGTGCCTCGAGCAAAGCGATTCCTACTTCAGTGTCTTCAGATTCAAGCAAAACTCTGCCCCAGTGTTCATGCGAATGGTATGTTGCAAAAACTTCCGGTGATTCAAGAAGGTGTGAAAAAGGTGGGTGACCAATATCGTGCAACAAAGCCGCAAGTTGAATTAATTCTGCATCGTCGTCGGAAACAAGACCCGGCTGGACATCGTTGAGCGAATCAACAAGGGTTCGAGCAAGGTGGTATGCCCCTAAAGAGTGCGAAAAACGATTGTGGTTGGCTGCAGGAAAAACATACTCACAAGTTGACAGTTGTTGAATCGAGCGTAGACGCTGGAATTCACGGGTGTCAATTATTTTAGCGTGAGCGGCAGGAACGAAAATATCCTTGTGAATTTCGTCTCGAATCACCCGGTCTCGCATGGCCATCCCCATAAGACCGGTCTGCTTTTCCATTAAAAAGAACCCGCATGCTCAAATCGCGAACAATGTGGGTTTCTGGATAAGAATGAAGCATGGCAATGCCTAAGCACGGGGCACTGGTGTAGTCGAATATGGCGGATGCTCTCAAGGACATTATGCTCAAGATAACCGATGACAATCCGGCTACACGGGGTCAAAAGTTGTGGGTTATGTTCGCTCTTTCGTTATTCTTAGTGGCTACGTTGAACTGGTACGCTATGGTTCGCGAACCGCAAGTGGTCGAAATCGAAGACCTCGTGCAATACAAGAACGAAGTGGTATTGGTTGAAGGAAAAGTCATTTCGTGGATTGAAGACCGATACGGCAGCGGTGAAGACCGTGTCGACTTGGTCATCGAAGACGAGACTGGAGTGATCCAAGTTCGATGGTATTCAACCGGGACAATCCCCCCCATAGGTACGAATGTGACGGCCATGGGTGATGTTGTCGACTATAACGGACGATTCTTCATGCAGGCAACAGGCTCTGGTGCGTTGTATTGGGAAGCTAAAGATTTACCAACTCTCGAGAGAGTCTCGCTGTCAGACATCGCAGTTGCTCCTTCAGATTATCTTGGCCAAATAGTGACGGTCAACGGTTTCATCAGTAAATCTGTAAGCCCAGATGCCGTCTACACTTCCGCATACATTACCGACCACCCAGGAAACGCTGCTCACCAAATGCAACTGCTCATTCAATCGGCAACCGGCAAGTGGATTGAATCTGATTCGAAGATTGAAGTCAGTGGAATTCTATCCTATCAAGAAACGAGCCTCCGATGGGCGCTTCATACTCAAGGGCCAGATATTCTCATCGATGGAAGCCATGTACCCCCCGTCAATCGTCTCGATTGGGCTACAGAAGCAACATGGAGCTACCAATCCGGCAGTAAGGTCATCCTCGCAGGAACGTTGCACATCGAAGACGGCGTATGGGATCTGGTCGGACCCAGCGGCAATACCATCTGCGTTATCCCAACAACTGAAGATATCGAGAACGCTGCTGATGGAAGTTACAATAACTCCATTTTTGATGCTGAAGGACGATTAATGTGGAGCGACGACAGGAGCACGTGGTGCATCGATGCAAACCAAGGCATGGGACAAAACCTCGTCAATCCTATGTCTGCAATGTCAATGCAGGCCATGCTGTCTGCTGACCCTGCCTCAATGCTTGAAAACCCATACATGCATTACACCATTAACACCTACATGAAATACGCTTTCGAACCCTTGGACACTGAAGGTTACTTTGTCGACAGCCAAACCTACACGTTTGGACAGACGACAATCGCCATGACATTCCCCGGACCCCGTACCGACTGGATTGAATCTGGTCAAGGCGTTGTTGCTGATGTCACCGTAGCATGGGACGATGAAGACATGCGAATCCGCCTCATGGTGAACTCCTACAACCTCACCGGGAATCCACCACCTCCTTCGACCCTCCTTTGGGACGATGGCGCAACACAATGGGGCTATTCCAAAAACCAGTTTGTTCTTATCGACGGTAAAGCCGCACTCAAGGACGATGGATGGTACCTTGAACGCCCGGGGTCTGACCAATCCATTAAACTCAATGTACAACTCAACGCTATTGGAACCGATTCAATCCATGAGAATCAATCGCTCACTTGGGAGGGTAGACTTCGTCAGATTGAACATCCGAGCCAATTATCCATCGTTTATTCCCTCGATGAAGCGGATGCGCAAGACGATGATGGCGACCGCCTTGCCGACAGTTATGAAGATGCGGCAGGCTTCAATTCCAACACCGAAGATACGGACGGTGACGGAATCACTGACCGCGAGGAAGTGGAAAACGGCACAGGTCCAAACAGTGGAAACTAGGGAGGACGTTTCATGCTTGATGCCTACATGTACGAACTGAGTTGGATGCTCGCTGCTCTGTTTGGGGGTGTTGCGATGGGGACGCTTACCGGAATCATCCCCGGTTTCCACGTCAACAATGTCGCACTTATCCTACTTGCCTTGGCACCGGGGCTGCTGAGCCTTGGAATCCCGCTTTCAGCCGTTGCTGGAATCATTGTATCGACAGGTACGGTTCACACATTCTTGAATTATATTCCCTCAGCGCTTATGGGAGCACCAGATGCGGACCAGGCGTTATCTTTACTGCCCGGCCATCGCATGCTTTTGTCAGGTAATGCGGCGCGTGGTGTAGCGTGGTCTGCACGTGGCTCGCAGCTCGGTTTGTTCCTTTCTTTGCCGTTGATTGTTCTCGCAAGAATTGCATTCGGGCCAGAACTCGGATGGTACTCTCAACTTCGCACCTTTCTTCCGTTCATCCTCCTTACCATCTCAGCACTGCTTTTGATGACGGAAACGACACGACTCGACTGGCCGAAATGGATTCAAGTGGCAACTGGAAAGCGACTGGGCGAAGATTCAAGATTTGCAGGTTTCTTTTCAGCCACAGCGTTCTTCTTGTTGACTGGCCTGTTTGGTTGGACCATTATCGGCCCACATGCTCTACCCGGACGTTCTCCAATCGATATGCCAGGTGCAAGTCTTCTCCTACCAAGTCTTGCTGGATTGTTCGGAATTGCGAACTTGCTGGACATCTATGCAACAACCTCACACCTGCCGCCTCAAAAAGAAAACTGGGACTTGCCTCCTGCACGACCTCTCTTGGTTCCTTGCTTTTGGTCCGGAGTAGCAGGCGCATCGATGGGTGTATTGCCTGGAATGACCGCATCACAAGCAACTGTCCTCGTGATGGGTGGGCGCAACGTCGCAGCTAAACTCCAAGGGAAACAAGGATTTGGAATGGATTGGGAAACTCGCCGATTAACTGAACTCTCTGACGACGAACTCCTGGAAATCGCCAAAGCCGAATCCGATGAGGGTGTTGAAGGTCCACAAACCAAACAAGATTTGGAAATTATTGCCATCCTTTCGGCAGTGAACACCGCCGTCACCGTTTGTGTTCTTGGTTTCCTTTACATCATCGGCCGTTCACGCTCCGGGGCAACGCTGGCTCTCAAAGCCATGTATCCTGTTGACACATGGAGCAACACTGAGCCAACTGCAGATTTCATCCGGTTACTCGCCATCACATTGGCTGCTGGTCTTATGGCAATGCCAATCATGCGATACGTTGGCAAAGGTATGCTTCGACTGCACGCTGCAATTCCGTTGCAACAGATGATCATGAGCGTCATCATATTCGTTGCAGCACTGGTCTTTGTGAGTACTGGGTTCATCGGACTTGCCGTGCTCATCGTCGGAACCATGCTCGGACTTCTCCCACCACGTCTTGGAATACGCCGAAGCCACGCCATGGGTGTCATTCTTGTTCCAATCACCTATTTGCTGTTCGAGAACCTTGTCGATAACGCAGGTTTCCTTTGAGCCTTACAACCATCACTCCGTGAATGTTTAGGGGAAAGTGATATGCCCTTAGACTCAGCCCACAGGCTGTTGGTGGCACCATGAATCTTGTACTCCGCTCCTTTTGCCTCGCTGCTTTGATGGTACTTTCGACGACTTTGCCGATGGGTGTGTCAACGCTTAATGAGACTGAAAACATCGATTCTACCTCGGCACGTTCGCTTGCTTGCAGCGGTGATATTTGCCTCAATGAAGTACTTCCAAATCCAAGCGGAGCTGACAACGCAACATGGCCTGGTGGGGAATGGATGGAGATTCACAACTCAGGAACATCAACAGTGGATGTGCTCGGTTGGTACTTGACGAACAAGGCGTCAAAAACACTCTACTTTGATTCAGCAAGCATTGTTGACTACGATGCTTCAAACTCATCGAGTTGGGAACTCGAGCCTGATGAATACATGGTTGTCGCACGTAACGGACTTCCAACCTCGGCCTTTTACTTCGCAAATACGAACGACATCATTACCCTTTACACCGATGCTGGGGCCCAACTGGACCAAGCCACTTGGTCGTCAAGCGCTGCTTCCGGAGTCAGTTATGAAGAAGTCAACGGTACTCCAACTGCAGACTGGACTGCAACCAGCGGACTAACCCCTGGTGGTATCAACTCTGGTGGCAGCACAACACCTGGTCCAACACTCATTCCTTCGGACCTCATCATCCATGAAGTCATGTCGAACCCTTGGCCATCTGAGGACAATGCAATTTGGCCGGGTGGCGAATGGATTGAAGTGCTCAACTCTGGCTCGAACAACATCGACCTCAACGGTTGGTCGATTGAAGATGCAGCTGGAAACAAACTCGATTTCAATGCAATGCACTTGGTCGGCTTCTCACAGACCCTTTCAGAAAACATCATTCTACCTGGTGAGACTCGAATCATTGCAGTAAACGGCTCAGGAAACTCCGGCGTCCTCAACAACGGTGTTGAAACTCTTACACTCTTGTGGCCAAATGGAAGCAAAGCCCAACAGGTTTCGTGGACCGATACCGAAGCAGGATTCTCAATGGTTGAATCATCAACCTCTCCGTTTTGGGTCTATGCAGCCTATCCTACCCTCAATTCAAGCAACCCTCTCGCTTTCGAACTCATCGCAAACACGCCGTCGCCAATCGAATTTGCTGAAATTCTATCCAACAGCAGTTCAGATGGTTCTGCTTTCCCTGATGGCGAATGGATCGAACTGCTGAACACAGGCACTTCGACCGTTGACCTCAACGGTTGGTCAATCATCGATGGGATGGGCAATGTCACGATTCTTGACCCGGGAACTTTGGTGTTCAACCAAACACAAGGGTCGACTTCCATCGATGCCGGAGAGCGTCGCCTCGTTCAGTTCTCCGGGGACACTGAACTTTGGGATTACTACAATCAAATTATGCTTCGAGATGACACCGGTGCGGTTGTCGATTCCGCTTGGTATGCCACACATTACGGCCAAAACATCTCTCTCGTACCTGCAGAATTGGCTGCAGACCCATGGGTGCCTTCGACGTGGATGACACCCGGTCAACCGGACCCAGTTGAAGCACCCTCCACTGGTGTTGCCATATTTACTGAGGTCTTCCCCGATGCTGTTGGAAGCGATTCACAACAATGGCCTCTCGGCGAGTGGATTGAAATCTACAACAACGGTACTATGGCTTTGGATGTCGGAGGTTGGAAGTTCCAAGCAGCAGGCCGTTCGCTGACACTGCATCAATTCAACATGCCATTGCAATCAACATCCGTCATTCAACCTGGTGAAGTTGCCCTTATTGCACTCAACGGTACAACCAGTTTCTATCTGAAGCACACAACCCCGGATACAATCATTATGGTTGACGGAAACGGTGACATGGTTGATACCATCTCTTGGTCATCGACCGTTGAAGGTGAATCACTCATCGCGCCGAACAGCACACATGCTGGTGCAGGACCAATGGGCACTGCCGCATCGAACGGAACCGATTGGATACAATCCGCATGGTCAACACCTGGTGAAATGAATCCGGTATGGGCGGCATACTCAGAATCGAATGACTTGGTACTTACCGAAGCACTCGCCTACTGCAACGATGACTCCGTCACACCTGTTGAAGATTGGATTGAAGTGATGAACAACGGAACGCAAGACCTCAACATCAGCCGTTGGCGAATCGATACTGCTGGCGAAGACCGGCGCTTCTTACGCAGCACATCAATGTGGAACCAAAGCAGCATGGTTCTTGCCCCACAAGAGCGGGCTGTGCTCCTCATGGACGATGATGTTCTCTCTGGCCTTTCTGACCAGTTCACGCTTTCAAATCCGGATGGGACCGTGGTCGATATGGCTCAGTGGAGTATCGTTAGCGATTGCCAAACCGTTGGCCCGAGCCAAGACCAATCCGGTTGGCAAACACTCTTGTGGCCCACACCAGGCGCTGCAGAGCCTGATGCAAGTCTCTTTGCAGAGGCCGATGACATCGTATTCAGCAGATTCATGCCAGAAGGTTCTACAGATATTTCAGCCAACACTGAATTCATTGAAATCACCAACATCGGCGACAGTCTCGCATACATGAACGGCTGGACACTCTCAATGGTCAATTCAGCGAACGAGGCTACCAATTACCAAATTGGTGATGTGAGTATTCCTGCGAACAGTTCGGTTCTTCTTGCAGCAGACGCAAGTGGGCTATCGGTCTATGAAGATGGAGTTGGAGTTGGCTTTGATGAAGCACTCAGTCCATCTGGATTTACACTTCCCGATTCCGGTGCCGCTGTGCACATCATGACCCCGTCAGGGATGCTTGCGGATACCTTCGTGTATGGCAACGGGCCAGTTGACATCGCAGGATGGAGTGGTATCAGTCTGGTTGAACCAGTTTCCAGCATCTCCCTGTTGGTTTACCATCGAGGAGATGGTTGTGGAAACTTACCTGATACCGACCTGGCATTGGATTGGCAACACCGCTGGGGCAGGCTTGGAGCCAGCACATTCTGCGGTCCAACTGAATTCAGTGGCATCAGTACAGTCACTCCACTCATCGGCCCACAAGAAGGACTTGTTGACTTGTTGAACTGGATTGACGGCGCATCTGAAACACTTCATGTTCACCTGTACCAAATCGAGCAACCAAACCTGGTACAGGCACTCATTGAAGCCCATAACCGCGGCGTTGACGTCACCGTTGTCCTCAACACTGCGGAGTACTGGTGGAACAACTACGACAAGAACAACCAACTTGGCGTTGCAGGTCTGTTGGCTACCGCTGGAATCACAACGCTCTGGTTCGGTGGACAGAGTGACGAGCCATACACATACATCCACAGCAAAGTGGCCGTACGAGATAACACGAGTGTATGGATGAGTTCGGGCAACTGGAAGAGTTCGTCTCAACCTGCACCTGATGACAGAGGAAACTCAGAATGGGGAGTCATCATTGAAAACTCAGACCTCGCCATGCAAGTACTGGAACAGATCTCATACGATGAATCTCTCAGCCGAACATACATCACGCAAGTCAATGCAAACTCTGCACCTTCGGGATGGTCACTTGATGCACTGAAATCAATTACCAACGCAACCGCTGCTGACAACATCACTACAGATGTCAGTGGTCGACTGATTACTTGCCCTGACACCTGCGTCGATGGTATTGTTTGGATGATTGAACAAGCCGATGAAGAAATTCTTCTCTCGCTTCAGTACCTCGACGTTGAATGGAGCTGGGGTTGGGGAGATAATCCGATTGTTAGCGCTTTAGAAGCTGCTGCACAGCAGGATGTTCGTATCCGACTTATCCTCAACGGAGCGTACCTCGACAAAGATATTCAAGAAGTCATTGACACTTTCAATGAAGACTGGAATTCCTCATTAGGATACGATGTGAACGCTATTGTGATGAGCGAAGATGATGAAGTGTCAAAACTTCACAATAAAGGTGTCATTGTCGACGGTGAACATGTACTCATTTCCTCCATCAACTGGGGAGATTCCGCACCAACACGAAACCGTGAAATGGGGTTAATCCTATCCAGCAGCGAAGTGACTGCTCCGTTCATGGCCGGATGGCACAGAGATTGGATTCGAACGGACAATGTGACCGATACCGATAACGATGGGTTGCCGGATTACTGGGAAGTAGCCAATGGCCTCAATCGTACGACTCGAACACTTCCAAGTTTCAATATCCTCGAAGGAGATCACGATGCAGATGGCGATGGCCTCATCAACAGCCTCGAATACACATTCGGAAGCCATGCTACCAATACGGATACCGACGGAGATTGTATCCCCGATATGATCGAAGTCACATGGGCTCAAGCAACCGCTTTAGACCCATCTGTGGAAGATGTCTCACCTTCAGACGCATTGCTGCTGGCCGATGCAGACGGTGATGGCGTCAACGAATCCGAAACGCTCGGATGCGATTTGGCCGGCGTCATTCCGAATGACAACACCTCAGTGATTGATACAGAACTGCTCGACGACGATGGAGATGGAGTCATCAATCGAGATGACAAATGCCCCGACACACCCGCAAACGTTCCGGTAAGCGACGATGGATGCTCAACAGAGCAGCGCAACTCAATTGCCACGCCAAGTGCCGATACCAGTTCCAATCTTGGAACGACCATGATGTTCGTCGCCATGCTTGGAGGTCTTGTCCTTGCCGCAGGCGCATTCCTCATCCTCCGAAACATCGAATCGGAAGGTGAAGAAATCAAGGAACTCATCACCCTCGAAAGTCAAAATCTCGATGCATTAGCAAACGGTGAAATCGACGATGGAAATTGGCAAATGCCTGTCCTCGATGGAAGCGGTGATGAGGCTGCGAGTACAGGTCTGTCACCTGAAGATTTAGCTCGTTGCCCAGGATGGTCTGAAGAGACGATCCAAAAATATCTTGATCAGGGATGGCCAATGGACCAACTTGCCGCATACTATCAACAACAAGTCGAAGAACACTCTTGAACAGCACAAGATTGACAAGGGACCTACTCGTCCTTGGCATGAGCACTATGGCCTACACATCGAGTAATCCTGTCCTTTCAAACAATTTTTGGAACAACATCGAGGGCTATGAATCAATGTCCTATGAAGGTGCAATGCAGAAGATTGGGATTCTGTTCGGAACTACCCTTCTGATTGCAGCAATTGTGGTATATGCTGCCCTGACAATCGACATTGGCATTGCATTTATGGCATGGATGGGCGGAATGCTTGGCGGATTTATTACAGCAATGATACTCATCTTCATGCGCCCAAAAAATCCAGTACCCCTCATGATGACATACGCCATTTTCGAAGGAGCATTTGTTGGTGGTATTTCGCTTTATTTTGAGAGTATGTATTCAGGCATCGTGTTCCAAGCCGGACTCGGTACGCTCTGCCTCGTTGGAGGTATGTACGGCTTGTATGCGACTCGAATCATCAAAGCAACACCAATGTTTCAACGAATTGTCATCAGTCTCACACTCGGCGTATTCTTGTTGTACATCTCATCCTTCATCCTCAGTTTGATTCCAGGCTCACTCCAAATTCCGTTCTTGCACTCAAATGGACCTATTGGCATTCTTGTCACGGTATTCATTCTTGGTGTTGCAAGTGCCAATTTGATTCTCGATTTCAATTTTATCGAATCTGGAATTAAACAGCAAACCCCGAAGGTCGGCGAATGGTGGGGAGCTTTTGGGCTACTCGTTACCGTCATCTGGATTTACTGGGAAATGTTGAGACTCCTTTCCAAGGTTCGTTCCAACATGAATTGAGGTGGATTGGATGCGCAGTATCCCGGTAGTCGACTACGCAGACTACCTTAGCCAAGATGAAGAACGTCGAATCGGCTTCATCAAAGCAGTTGGAGACTCACTGAAGGATATTGGCTTTTTTGCCTTGAAAAACCACGGAATACCCATGGAATCCATCGACGATTCCTATCAGCAAGGCGACGAGTTCTTCTCGCTTAACGACGAGGTGAAGCGCTCATACCTGCAACCCGAAATTTCTCATCAAAGAGGCTACACTGCCTTTGGCATTGAACATGCAAAGAACAATCCTGCACCTGACCTCAAGGAATTCTGGCAGACAGGACGTAGCCACCCGACCACTGGTAAAACGCCGACCTATGTCCCCAATGTATGGCCAGACCAACATGTAACTGGTTTCAAAGCAGTCATTGATGGGCTGTACACGAAAATGGAATCTCTTTCGAAAAACCTTCTGCAGTCGTGCAGTCTTTACCTCAACAAGCCTTCGAATTGGTTGGGTTCAATGGCTGAAGATGGAAATACAATCATGCGAATCATACACTATCCCCCACTTGGTGATGACGTCCCGAAAGGCGCCGTACGCTCCGCTGCACATGAAGATATCAATTTCATCACGCTTTTGGTGACCGCAACTGCTGATGGGCTTGAAGTCATGGACCACGACGGAAGTTGGATTCAAGTTGAGGGTGATGCGAGCAATATTATTGTCGATTCTGGAGACATGCTCCAAAACTTGACAAATGGCTTATTCAAATCAACAACACACCGAGTCGTCAACCCTGAAAATTCAAGTGAGCGGCGTTTCTCAATGCCAATGTTTGTTCATCCCCGAAATGAAGTTGACCTCACGCCTCGCCCCGAATTCGTTGAAATGACCGGAGGGGAAGTCAACTACCAATCCATTACGGCTGGTGATTATCTCCACCAACGCCTCGTTGAAATCGGCCTCGCAGAAGAGAAGTGAGCGACATGAGTCATACACTCATCCAGCGAATGTGCGAGGCTGTTCGTAGCGGTGAGAAAATGGTCCTTGGAGATTTAAACGCTTTCATCGATGGAGTCGCACGACGTACACTACCCGTTGAACTTATCGAAGTCTGGTTGAAATGTGTTCATTCGCATGGCATTTCAGTTGAAGAGACGACAGCCCTCACCGCAGGAATGATGAATTCAGGAGCCGTACTCACTTGGCGAGGTGATTCAAATGTCTGCGACAAGCACAGTACAGGTGGAGTCGGTGACAAGATGTCACTCATACTTGCTCCAGCTCTTGCCGCATGTGGAGTTCGTGTCCCGATGCTTGCCGGTCGCGGCTTGGGTCATACTGGAGGAACCATTGACAAGCTCGAATCCATTCCCGGGTTCAATTGCAATCTTTCTCCCGAAAAAATGTCCAAGACTGTTGAAAGTGTTGGCTGTTGCATTGCAGCACAAAACGATTCAATCGCTCCCGCTGATGGTCTGCTCTATGCAATACGCGATGTCACGGATACCGTGGACAGTATACCGCTCATTACCGCATCCATTGTCTCTAAAAAGGCGGCTGAGGGCTTGAATGCACTGGTTCTTGATGTCAAATGCGGTCGAGCAGCATTTATGAAAACAGAACATGATGCGGTCCAATTGGCTGAATCAATGGTTCGTACTGCCAACGGTCTGGGAATCAAAACTATTGCTCAAGTCACAGACATGAACGAACCGATTGGAACGCATATTGGTAACGCTCTGGAAGTTACAGGGAGTATACTCGTACTCCAAGGTCATGGTTCGGGGGACACACGAGAGTTGGTGATGCTCCAAGGCGGACAATTATTGCACCTCACCGGAAAGACAGCAACGCTTGAAGAGGGAAAGAGCAGGATTGCCCGAGTTCTCGATAACGGTCAAGCGTTGGAAACATTTGTCAAAATGTGCGTACAACAAGGCACTGAAATTGCAGTTGCAACCAAACTTGCCCTTGACCCCGAATCTGTCCTCCCCAAGTCTCAGCGCTCGACAGAATTCCTTTCTTCACAATCAGGTTTTGTACAATCGATCGATGCGATGGCACTTGCTGAGGTTGCACGTGAGCTGGGTGCAGGGCGCTTCTCAATGGAGGACGAAATACTGCATGCTGTCGGATTTATCCTAACTGCACGGAAAAATGAAGCCATCACTGCGGGTGACAAATGGATTACAGTCCATCATGAAGAGCCATTAAGCTCGGAGCACATCACGAAACTCAACCATGCACTGCGCATTAGCGACCAAAAATCAGCACCGTTTCGGCGACTCATCAGGACCGTCGACGAGTCTGAACAATAGAAGCCGTCATAAAGGGGAGGCGGTTCGCCAACGATGCCGATTTAGCTTAGCTGGTGGAGCGTGGGACTGTTAATCCCAAGGTCGAGGGTTCGAACCCCTCAATCGGCGTAAAATACAACTTTCCGAATGTCATTCCCACTCGATTGTGCCCGGTGGCTTGTGGGTGATGTCGTACACAACTCTGTTTGCTGCACCTTTCACTGTGTTGGTTATTCGGGTGCTTATTTTCTGCAAAATGTGATGTGGAATCTCAGAATAACGAGCGGACATACCATCCATGGATTGGACTGCACGAACAACAATTGTTTCGCCGTAAGCACGTACATCACCGTGGACACCAACGCTGCGGACGGGGAGTAATGCAGCGAAGTATTGCCATGGAATCTCCATCTCTCCGGCTTCTGCTGCTCGCTCAAACTCCTCCTCCACAATTGCGCATGCTTCACGAACGACAGCCACACGCTCAGGCGTTAAATCACCGAGCGTACGGACTGCAAGTCCAGGACCTGGGAAAGGTTGACGTTCTGCGACATTGATCTTGAGAGTGCGAGCCAATTCTCGAACTTCGTCTTTGTACAAATCACGCAATGGCTCGACGACGGTGAGCGTCATATCTTCTGGAAGTCCACCAACGTTGTGATGCGACTTAATGGTGTCACGAACACCACCACCGGATTCGATCCAGTCCGGTGCAATGGTGCCTTGAACAAGGTATTTAGCGCCACACTTTTTCTGTTCATCTTCAAAAATTCGAATGAACAGTTCTCCAATGACTTTCCTTTTTTGTTCAGGTTCAGTTACGCCCTTGAGTGCCTCAAAATAGCGGTCTGCGGCCTTGACGGTCACTAGATTTTTGATTCCTTGTGCAGCGAGAAGAGCTTCAATCTCTTCGGTCTCTCCCTTGCGCATGAATCCAGTGTCCACATAGACACAGTGCAGCAGTCCACCAACCGCTTGGTTGGCAATAACTGCCGCCACGGTCGAATCAACACCGCCAGAGCAGGCAATGATAGCAACATCATCAATTGTAGATTTGAGTGATTCAATGGATTCTTGGATGAATTCATTGGAATCAAACATCTCAAGCGCCCCCATTGACCTCACGGTCTTGGGCCTTTACTCTCTCGACTTGGTCGAGTTTGTTTTGCTTAAGTGCTGCTGCATACTCTGGATTTTTGAGTGCCAAAATCTGGGTTGCCAAGTAACCTGCGTTATCACCTCGGTCTACACCAACGGTTGCAGCAGGAACACCTGGAGGCAACTGGACGATAGAAAGGAGGGAATCAAAAGGAACTCGACCACCGCATGGAACACCAATGACTGGCTTTGTGGTTAAGGCAGCCACTGCACCCGGAAGTGCAGCCGCAAGTCCTGCCATTGCGATGAAAAGTTGGCATCCATCCTTCTCTGCATCGTGAATGATTTGCTCAACAAACTGAGGTGAACGGTGTGCACTGGCGACTCTCAGCTGGTAACTCACATTGAAGTGTTCAAGAATTTTCGTACATTTTTCGGCAACTGGCATGTCCGATGAGGACCCGAGTAGAATTGTTACATCCATGAGTCTGTCCCTGCGCGGGTGGTTCATCAAGATGCCTCTTGAAATCGAAGAAAACGAGAAGGCGAAATCATTCTTCTTCTGCCAAAGTTATTGCTTGGAAGTCAGGCCATTCCACACCGAAGTTCAACGCTTTAAACTCGAGTTTCGACTGGCATCCAAGCAGATCAAAACGTAAATACGATTTGCCATCTCGTACAACTCCATACATTTGAACAAAGCAATTGCCATTAAAACGTTTCAACGCCATACATGTTTGAGAAAAACGGGTCGATTTGATGTCCCAATCGTGAAGAGATTGGCGGGGTAGTTTTTGCTTCGCATCCCATTCCCTTTCGAAAACATAACCTGAATCACGGAAAATGAAATCGAGTGCCTTGACCAAAACATAAACCGAGATTCCAGAGTATACAAGACCAAAAGCAACGGAAACCGTTTCTTGTGCGACAAGTGCCCAAACCATGACACCAAAGCAGATGGAGACCAATCCTATACCAACTTTCGATGCGTTCAGGGTACCGAATCGACTCGACACGCCAGCTAATCCACCCATGAGCATAAGCAACATACTCGCCGCACCAAGCCAAGGGATGAACTCTTGCAGTGAACCGAACAACCACATCATGAAGATAAAGCCCAGAGGGAGTAAGCCCCATGCAATCGGGTAAAGTACCCGTGAAGGACGCGAAGTTAGCTCGACACGGGTCCAGCCAAATGTGCGCATTTTACGGACATCCATGTCCTTGCTACCTCGGTGCGATATATACGCATTTCTTACGCATCATCGTACGGATGACGCAAACAAAGGTTACGAGCGGCATAGACTTCGTCAACACGCCGAACTGGCGTAGTAATCGGTGCGGCATGGAGGGTTTCTGCATCAACTTGCAGAACCTCAGCGAAGTGGGTAGCGAAGGTATCGAGGGTATCCTTACTTTCAGTTTCGGTAGGCTCCACCATCATACACTCTGGTACGACCAGCGGGAAGTAAACAGTTGGTGCCATGTAACCCATATCGAGCAAGCCTTTGGCCACATCCATAGCCGAAATTCCATGCGCTTCTTTAGCAGGTGCAAGCGAAAGTGTGAATTCGTGCTTGGCGACCTTGGCTTCCGCACCGTCGACAACCAGTGAATCAACACCGGCTTCTTTGGTTGCTTTGTGGATGGCATGCCGCAGATAATTGGCGTTGAGTACAGCATGCTCAGACATTGTGCGAAGGCCACGACCGTAGCGTCGATAGTACGCCCAGCAGCGTATGACTGCACCCGCATTACCGTGCCATTGCTGAACTTTACCGATGGAGTGAGTCGGTTGGAACCAAGAATACCAATGGCCATCAATGGCGGTTTCCACCTCGTCGCCCTCAGGGGCACGTTGAGCAACCAGTGGACCCGGCAAGAAATCGGCAAGATGGGATTTGACACCAATTGGACCGGAGCCAGGACCGCCACCACCGTGGGGTTGGCTGAAGGTTTTGTGAAGATTGAAATGCACTGCGTCAAAGCCCATCAAGCCTGGAGAAGTAATTCCCAATATGGCATTGAAATTTGCCCCATCGTAGTACATTTGCCCACCTACACCGTGAATAATTGCTGAGGCTTCCAAAATGTCTTCTTCAAACAATCCAAGCGTATTTGGATTTGTAATCATCATCACTGCAATGGTATCGTCAGCCACTGCCCGCAAAGCATCTAAATCAATTCGCCCATCGACACGGCTTGGGATTTCAACAATCTCAAATCCGCACATTGCGGCGCTGGCAGGATTGGTTCCGTGAGCAGAGTCAGGGACAATCACCTTGGTACGTTGGTCTTCTCCACGCAGTCGGAAATATTCTTGGATGCAACGAACTGCAGTGAATTCACCTTGAGCACCGGCTACAGGTTGGAGAGTCACTTGGTCCATTCCTGCACAAACCTCGAGCATGTATTGCATCTCGTAATAGATGGCCAATAGCCCCTGAAGGTGATGTTCGGGCTGATGTGGATGGATGTCTGCAATTCCAGGAATCTGAGCGATCACTTCATTGACACGAGGATTGTGTTTCATTGTACACGAACCGAGAGGATAAAATCCAGTATCGATACCAAAGTTCCTCTTCGAGAGCCATGTGTAATGGCGCACCATTTCAGGTTCAGAGAGCCGGGGCCATCGAGGAAGTTCCTTTCGACTCAATCCAGAAGGAAGGGAAATTTCTGAAGCAGGCAAAACCGGAGCAGGTTGCGAATATCCTTGTCCTTTCGCACCGTTGTGCTCAAACAGATGACTCATGCTGCCACCTCCAGTGTTGATGTCCATTCAGAGAGATGCTTGACCAAGAGGTCGATGTGATGAACTTGAGTTTGGTCTGTAAACGTCACTAGCATCCAATTCGTGCGATTTGGGTACCATGATGCAAGATTAAAGCCGCCGACGATTCCAACGGAATCGAGGTACTCAAGGCAATCCTCTGTTAAACCAGGCAGTTCAATCGCAAATTCGTTGAAGTGCTCACCGTTCGAGTGAGGCATGTTGATTCCGTCAATCGTGGCAATTTTTTGTTTGCCCATGATGCAAGCAGTCATGTTTCGCACAGCAAGGTCATAGAGACCTTCGGGCCCCAGTAATGCCATATGCATTGCACCCATGAGAGCAATAAGCGTCTCGTTTGTACAGATGTTCGATGTCGCTCTATGTCGTCGAATGTGTTGCTCACGAGTAGAGAGGGTCAGGCAGTAAGCAGTTTTTCCATCGACGTCGATGCTTCGGCCAACGATGCGCCCAGGCATCAGCCGAAGGTACGGTTTGGAGCAAGCGAAGATTCCGTAGATTGGCCCACCGCCGGTAATCGGGCTGCCCAAAGGTTGGCCTTCTCCGACAACAATGTCTGCGCCGTAGTGCCCTGGAGCTTCAACTAAGCCCAGCGAGACAGGCTGAACACCGACAATAAGTGCCGTATGTTCGCCAAGGATTTCTTTCAATTGAGTTACACCGCCGTCCAGAAGTCCCAGTGGATTCGGTTGTTCGACGTAAACGCCACACGAACCGATTGCATCTGAAACAGAATCCATATCAAGTGTTCCGTCGTCGAGATGGCGCAGTAGTTTAATCTTGATTTCAGCGCCCTGACAATAATTTTCCATGACCGAGAGACGGTCAGGTGGCGTAAGTTCCGACACGTAGACGGTGTCTTTCTGAGTCGCCTTACGGGTGTGAACACGAACACTGCACGTCAATGCTTCCGCAGCAGCAGTCGAGCCATCGTAGAGTGAAAGGTTGGCAATCGGTAAGCCAACCAATTCAGAGATGAGCGTTTGAAACTCCCACATGGCTTGCAGCATACCTTGGCTCACTTCAGGTTGATACGGAGTGTAAGCGGTAAGGAATTCTCCTCGGGTGACCAATTGGAAAACGGCAGCAGGGACATAATTTCGGTAAAGTCCAGCGCCCAGGAACGAAACGCGCTCACCAAGGGCAACGTTTGAGCCCAACAATCGCCGAGCATCGGAAAGTATCTCTTCTTCAGACTGTGGAGGTGGAAGTGGAAGGTCGCCTTTCATCCGAACTTCGGATGGAATATCAGCGAATAATTCCTCTATTGAGGTCATGCCCATAGCAGCAAGCATTTCGGCTTCTCGGCCCAAGTTCGGTAATTGGTCTACCATATCGTCACTCTCTCGTTCGGGTGTGACTTAAACCAAGCGCGAGACGCCCTTAATTGTCGCTCTTCTGAACGATGGATGTCGCTCGCCGAATACATCATGTTCTGTCGTTGCATCGTCGTGTCATGGCGCGCATTGCAATGGTGGTCACCAATGCTTGTTCACCAGACCCAAGAGTCATTCGACACGCAAGATGGCTGGTGCAGGAAGGGCACGAAGTAACCGTCCACGCTTTTGACCGCCAACAAGAATTTTCAATGAGTGAGTTGATTGATGGAGTTCGCATTATGCGTTACCATTTGGGAAATACCCCTTATGGAGGATTCATCAAGACTGCTATCGGGTTGAGGAAATTCCTTCAACAAGTGATGCGAAGCCTAGCAAACGAACCTCCAAACGTTGTGTACTGCCATGATGCAGACACGCTCAGCATCGGTTGTTTGATGAAAAAGAAACACTCCCTTCCATTCATATTCGATATGCATGATTTACACCACACTTGGATACTCATGCCAGCTCCTCAATCACTGGTTCGGAAAAGGATTTCAAAGCGGCTTGAGAAACGAATGCTGCGACGACTTACAATGGCAGATCACATCCTTACCTCCAGTGGGAAGGTTGGCACAAACGGAGTTCATCCCGGATTCAGGGAATACCTCGAGCAACATGGCTACGCATCAACAGTTATCGAGAACCGGCCCAGTGTGAGCCGAACCATAGAGTCGAAACCAAGGAGCCCATGGTGCATTGGTTACTTGGGGCGTGTTCGTGAGGTACAACCCTTTCAACATCTCCTCCAGAGCGTACTTTCAATAAAAGAGGAAAACCGTCCGAGCATTCGTATTGCCGGCGATGGAGTGGCGCATGAGGAAGTTCGCCAGTTGCTTGAACGAACTCAAGTGGAGCACAAGATACAATTTGAAATGAGCGGAGCATTTGATTCAGAACAATTTTATGAATTGATTCAAGAAGTCGATGTCATGTATGCCTTGTATCGTCCTGACCGTGGCAACATCATGCAAGGCGCAATTCCAGTCAAGATGTTTGATGCAGCTGCATTTGGAGTTCCATCCGTAGTCAACAGCGATTGCCTAATGGGTGAAGTGGCAGAAAGCGAAGGCATTGGCATTGGTGTGAAGTGGATGGACACTGAAGGATTGACGAAAGCTCTCCAGAAATTGAAATCAACAAAGGTACAGTTGAACACCGGCTCTGAACGGGAGCGGCTGAAATTTGTTGCGGCATTGGAACCGTTTTTGTGACTCAAACAAAAGGCGGTCGGACAACGACTGCCTTTACCGATTTCCGTGGACTCGCTACAATAAGGACTTCGTCACCTTCATTGACGGATTGAAGGTATCCAATTCCAATCCCCACGTTCTCGAGGCTCGGCGCTGGAGCACCGGAGGAGAGCATTCCAAGTGGAGCCCCATCGAGGGTTGTCACTTGTTTTCCAGGTCTCGGTAACGGACCCTTTTCGAGATAGCGGATGCCCCACCAGCGTGCGTCCCCTACATCGTGACTAATGACTCGATGCTTACCAACAAACTCGTGCTCCAAATCCAATCCGAACGGGACATTGGTTTCCCAAGAATCGCGTGCAAGGAAGGAAGCATCGTCCACTTCGGACAGTGGAGGCCAACAGAAATCGACTCCCGAAAGTAAGAATCCCTTCTCAAGTCGAAGCGTATCACGTGCACCCAAACCGATTGGAATCGAACCGGATTCGATAAGATGACGCCACAAGAGAGGAGCTTGGTCGTTTGGTACAAAGATTTCATATCCGGCTTCACCGGTGTATCCAGTTCCCTGAATCCAACCTTCGATATCGAGAGGGTTTTCACCAATCCGTTGCCACTTGAAACGTCCGACGTGATTTGAATCTCCCAAAACAGTACTCAAGATTTTTTTCGCTTCAGGCCCTTGAAGTGCCATAATGGACATTTCATCGGATAAGTTTTCGAGCACTACTGAGCCATCGTCTGGCAAATGAGATGCGAACCAATCCCACATGACGCCAATCATTGAAGCATTTGGTACACCTAGAATTTCACTGTCAGAAACGACTGCAAAAATCATGTCATCAATAAGGTGACCGTTTTCATCGAGAAAATGCGTGTAAGCGCAGCGAGGAGCTTGTATTGATGTCACTCGCTGCGTGGCTAGGGATTCCAACCACTCTTTCACGTTCTCTCCACTGAAGCGGAATGAGCCCATGTGAGATACATCGAAAAGTCCAGCCGATGCACGTGTTGCGAGGTGTTCCTCTTTGATACTCGAATACCAAATTGGCAATTCAAATCCATGAAAGTCCACGAGATTGGCATTGAGGGCAATGTGTTCATCGTAGAGTGCAGTTCGAACCGGAGGTGCATCGCTCATGAATTACGCACGGAAAGCCGCTCCTTAAACTCAAGCAAGGGCCGTGATGAAAATTAGGTTCGGCAATGTGCAAACTTTTGACTCATGGTCAATGCTTCATGATGTATCAGAAGTGGCAAAACGTCCTGACCGTCTGACCATTTACCCATATCGGTGAGAACTGGCGAATTCAGCAGATGTTCGTAAGCCCATGATTCAGTAAACACATCACCGCGGCTGCGGGCAACAACCCAATCCGCTTGCGCATCGATGCGTCGGTAAATCCCCCAATCAGCGAGCGTGTCATGCACAGAGTTTGTCGGTAGATAATGCGTTCCAACCAACCGGGGGAAACCGTACAAATCACTTTGCAGTTCAATGAATAAAACATGTTCTTGCGGCAACATTGAGAATACTGCTTGGTGATGCACACTGTAGCAGGAGTCAACGGACATGTCATCGACTCCCTGTGCCAGATGGATGATTGTTGATTCGGGAAGTCGGGACATGTTTGGTTGGAGTTCTGGATGGCTCGGGCGAGTCCATGCGGATTCGAAATCAAGGAAAAGGGTTTCATTCCCCCAGTTACGTTCGAGGGATTCATACAAACTCAAGAACACATAAGCCCCTCCAAGACTGTGGCCTCCAATCCATAGATGCGATGGGTCGATCGAATGATTACCGAGAACTTGATCGACGTCCTCTGAGCGCTCAGTGCCAAACGCTACGTTTTCGATTTCGTCAAACGCAGCTGTGAAAGCAAGAGCACGATAAGCGTGGTGCGGCCAATTCGATGCGCCCTCCACATCTGTGGCCTCAAAACCATCTGGGATGACGGGACTGATGTCCGATGGATATTGAATAAAAGCGACAGCCATCCCTTTGGCGGAAAGATGGGCAATCCAATCGGTATACTCCTCGTATGTTGGATAACCCCAACCGTGTGTTAGAATGGCAAGAGGGACCGAATCAAGAACAATATCCTCAGGCAGCAGAGGTAAAGTGAGATAAATTGAGAAGTCAATGTCTGCTTCAGTTGAATCTTGAATCTCAAGAACTTCATCCGGCATCGTGTAAGGGTGAATGGACATCGTCGTTTCAAACGGACCCGGTTCAGCACCGTACCCTAGAAGGGGTGCATCCGGGGGTGAGGGGGCTATACCAATCAGTGCAGGAATCCCAGGCATGACCAGCCATGCTGCAAAGAAAACCCCAGCGATATGAACAACATGTTTGCTTATTCGACCGAACGAGGATTCTCGAGGTATGTGGGGGATTCCACCGACCATCAACAGGAGCCCGATCAATAGGAAACCATAGGCTGTTGGTAGCAAAAGGAAGGCACCTCGAAGATAGAAAATATCGAGCGCGAAGAACAGTACGATGAAGCCGGTAAGAAGACCGAGTAGGCTCAATCCGATTCCGTTTGCCCATCGCGGGTTTTGATGGCCTTTCATGTGCCGTTGCAAGACGATGAACGTTGCGAACATCAGCACACTGGTTCCAAGCAAAAAGAGGAACAGGTTCCCACGTAGGAACATGGTCCATTGAAGCGTACGGTATGCGTATGGCCATATTGCATCGCTCACATCGTATCCCGAGAACGAACGGAAGACCGGTTCCATCACTGAAAGCAGTAAACCAGCAAAGAAAGCGATGATGAGGAATACCTCGCTTTGGTAGAAGCGTGTCCACCTTGAGGCCTGCGGCAACTCCTCCATATGCAGAGTTCGAACACATGGTTCAAAAAAGGTCGTTTGCAAAATTCACGTTCCTTAGTTCGGTAGTCCTCTGAGAACTTCGTCACCGAGGGAGCATATTTCTTCTGTTAATCGTTCCAGAGAGGAGTTGTTAATCTTCGGATTCGCTATAACGGCTCGGAAAATAACATCCTCGCCAATGTTTGAACGGCTGACCATGAAGTTGCCGTTGTGCATCAACCGTTTGCGGACCTCTGAATTAAGCTCGTTAATGTCCCCCGCATATCCTTCGGGATTGAGACGGAAGCAAACGTTCGTCCACATTCGAGACGACATCATCTCAAGCTGCGGGTAGGCCTCGACAAGCGATTCCAAGTGGGCGGCGAGGTCCATGTAACTTTCAACTTGGGCAGCCCATCCAGCATCGCCGCATTCTCTCCATGCCAACCAAAGTTTGAGCGCATCATTACGGCGGCCGCACTGCAGTGAGTATCTTCCTGCATCGATGTTACGTGATTCTTCGTGGAACAGGTAATGGGCTACATTTCCATGTGCGCAGACGCGTGCCAGCACTTCAGAGTCTTTGACTAAAAAGGCGCTGCATATGAGCGGAATACCCATCATTTTGTGAGCGTCCCAGCACACACTATCGGCAAATTCTACACCGTCCATGAGTGCTCGATGTTCAACCGAAAATTGTGAACATCCACCCCATGCCGCATCAACATGATGCCAAAGCCCCTCACTGTGAGCGATATCGCCAATTTGACGGATTGGGTCGAATGCACCGCGAACGGTTGTACCAGCCGTGGAAACGACACAAAACGGTGTACGGCCTTCACGGCGAGTTCTGTTGATTTCATCTTGAAGAGACTCAGGTTGCATGCACCCATCGGAATCACAAGCCACTTTGATGATGTTTTGGTGCCCAATCCCGATGACGTTCGCAGCCATGAGAACAGAGTAGTGCGCTTCACTCGACACATATGCAACAAGAGAACGGCCATCAATTCCAGTTTGTGTAGAGGTGGGGACCATCACTTGGCGAGCGCAAAGCATTCCCAGCATATTCCCATTCGAACCTCCAGTGGTCAACGTACCTGCCCCGTCAATGAAACCAACAAGTTCGCCCATGCGAGTGACGAGTGTCTGTTCGATGAGAGTCGCCAGTGGTGCAAGTTCGTACGTATACATTGAGGTGTTGGTAAGCGTGGAAATAATCTCACCCGCAAGGGCTGCGGTATTGATGCCTCCCCACAGTGGATTCATGAATTCAGGACGATTTGTCTTCACGCATGATAAAAGATATGCGTCGATATCATCCAAAACTGCATTCATGCCGTTTCCTTCGATCGGTAGTTTGAGATCTGACGTTTTGGAAAGCGAGGTATGCGGAACCGGTTGAGACACTTTGCCGGGAGTGTCTGCTGCGTGAAGATAATCGACGATTCGATCTGCAATGGCTCCGATGAATGCGTCCAACTCCATTGGTATCGTCTCTACGAACAAGGGGGGGTTCTTAGTGTTCATCAATGAAAGCAATGAAAAGGGGAATACATACTCAAAAAGTAAAGCATCAACACTACTTTATGAGGTCCGAATGAAAAAATATGCAACTTGATTAACGACCCACTGGGTTGGCTTTTCTACTGTATTCGAATGCAAAAGCCAAAAAAAGAGACAAGAAGAAGGGTATGTCATGAATCTCCTCCAGCTGGAGGCACTAAATCCTTTACGCACGATGGTGAACACCAAGTTTAGCCTCGAAACAGTTCAAAAGCCATGCGGAAGCGGATGCATCATGCATATTATTTGAGCAACATTGAATAACAGACGTGTTGAGCACGACACATGCTCGGACAAGTAGGAGACAAGTGGATCGGCAGATTGCAGCAACACGTAGCCAAGGACCTTCGCACCAATGGATGGTCGCAGACTGAGATCGCTGAAGTCCTCGGTTCGACTCAAAGCACGATTTCACGGCAAATGCAAAAGCCACCGATTCGACTCAATGCAAGTGCAGATGAGGCAACGATTGATGGATGGGGAAATGAATTATCACAAGCATTGTCAACACTCGGCCCAGGATGTCATGTCCTTCGACAACGTCTAATCGTCGAATTCCAACTCAACGGCAACAATACACTTCGATTTGATAAAACCCTTACCGGATTAGATTTGGACGCAGGACAAGAGCAACGTGCACTGTTACGTCGGCTTGAATGGGCAGCAGGGCGACTTGATGCACGCCGTATTGAGCAATCTATTCCCGCAGTTGGGCTCAACATTGCTTCGTGTAATGCTGGCGCAACTTCAATTGACGATGTGGCAGCATTCCCGGGGAGAATTACGATGGTTGGTGGTGTACTTCGCCACCATGAAACCCCGAGTTTTGGAGCCTCGAAGCATCTGGCCAAGCTCTTGATTGACATCCACAACACCGAGCCAAGCAAGACTTCTGTACTGAATATCCGCCCACCAACTCAGCACAACAGCGTCGATACTGCTGCGGTTCGAAAAGCCTGTGAGCAACTTGGATATTCATTCGCATTGGCACCAAAAGCGAAAATTGAACCAGGAACCTCTCGATTTGATGTCTTGCTTGACGAAGGCGATTTTGGCTGGGAACCAACGATGTACATCGTCGCACACAACCCATTGGAATTGATAGACCGCACCCACCAATTAACCGCAATTCTCAAGGATGCCTGACCATGAAAGCCATTGCATTTACCCTCACACTGCTGCTGTTCAGCTCACTAAGCGGCTGCCTCAGCGATGAACAATTATCAGAACTCGAGAGCGTTAACGCCTGCGACTCAGAAGTACAGGTGCGAGAATCTGATGGAACACTGAAAATATTAACCTACGACATTTTCCAAGGTTATTCTAATGAACTTATCGAACAGTTCGTCAATCAGACGGGTATTCAAGTTGAAGTTATTCGAACGGATGATGCCGGTGGAATCTTGGATCAAATGATGCTGACACAAATGGCTCCACAGGCAGACCTCATGTTGGGTCTCGACAACACGTACCTCCCAACTGCTCTCGAAAACTGCTTGTTGATTGAACACAACGCAACACCAGAAAACTTGACACAATCATCGAGAGATTTCTACGATGGTGAGATGGCATTACCGTTCGATGAAGGCGATGTCTGTCTCAATTATGATGAAGATGCATTGTTGGCCTCGAATATTTCAGTTCCAACAAGCCTTTGGGACCTCACTGAACCTGAATGGAACGGGAAATTAGCCATTCCCTCGCCTATCACTTCATCTCCTGGTCGAGCATTTTTAGTAGCGACTTACGACTATTTCACGGATGAAACAAATGCTGAACAAGGCAACATGTCCACATGGTGGAAGGCAATTGCAGACAACGGAGCAATCTTCACATCAGGTTGGACTGAATCGTACACGACCTATTACACAGGAGGTTATGGAGAATACACGGAAGGTTACATCGGTGGAGCATACATGACGGTGTCCTACTGTCACTCTCCTGGAGTTGAAGCCTTTTTTGCGGAGAACTACACACACTCGACCTCACTCGTACTACCAAAATCATCGTTTCACCAAGTTGAGTACACTGGTGTAATACACGGTGCTGCTGAAGTCGATGCTGCTCGCTTGTTCATTCAATACATCACTTCACCAGAAGTCAACATCAACATGCCAGTATACAACTCAATGTATTCGGTAATCGAAGGAAACGATCTACCGGAAACGAACGGTTACCTCTACCATTCAGATGTTGTGAACTCGACCTCAACCATCACCAACGAAATCATTGAACAATACATGGATGAATGGTTGATTGAATGGCAAAAAGCCACTCAGTAATCGAGGTTGACAATGTGTACTCAAAGTCTTCGGCCATCGTAAGCGAAAGAAGTCTACGGTCAATCGCTGTTGTCCTTTTCCTCCTCGGTGTTTCGATGCCGTTTGTCTATGCCATTCACCGCTTAAATCAGGTCACGCAATGGACGGCTTGGGAGGCGATTCTTCGTTTCAACACGGCAAATGGAGCGGGAGAAGCTCTGCGTTTCACGTTTATTGAAGCACTCGCATCTGCTGCATTAACCGTCATGATTGGATTGCCTGTCGCGTGGAGTTTGAGTCGATACAGATGGAACAGAGTTCGAATTATTCGCGCTTTTCTCGCCGTTCCGTTCGTAACACCTGCCATTGTTGCTGCAATGGGTTTTTTGAGTCTAATACGGGATGGGGGATTGCTTTCACGGATTGGTATTGACCTCCGGCTTGAAACTGGTGTCGTTGGCTACATTGCTGAGCACTCAGGCTGGGATCATCCAGGTCACTTTTTAGCACTCATACTCGCTCATGCGTGGTTCAATTTATCGCTCATGATTCGATTCATTGAACCTACACTTTCCACCCTCGACCCTGCCTGGGAGGAACAACTGACTGTGCTCCCATCGGGGAAGAAGAAATGGGTACGTATTCGAACACTTTGGATGCCGATATTGGGGCCTGCTGTCATGTGCGCTGCTGCCTTGAGTTTCCTCTTTTCGTTCACATCTTTTGCATTGGTGAAATGGCTCGCACCAAACAACCACACACTGGAGTCGCTGATGGCAGAAGCCGGTTCATCAGCGGGAATTGTGGGTTACCGTGTCGATTCAAGTGAATTGATATATTCTGTTGCCTTAATTCAATTTTTCATCCTTCTCCTCACCTTGCTGCTCACCGCTTCATTCCAAAAGCGGTTTACACGCCGTCTTTCTCTGCTCAGCGAAAAAGGGGTACGAAATCACCATGGTCGTCCAACGCTTCGAGCAAAAATCACTCTCTTGCTTGCACTTGCATTTACGGCATTACCGTTTCTATCGACCATCATTTCGTCGTTTCAAGTCAGAAAAGTGGTCGATGGAACCGTTCAATCGGACTGGTCACTCCAAGGCTGGAGAAATGCTTGGACGGGAGACCTGTCAACAATGGGAGCAAATGAAGCCATGTTGAATTCAATCAGTTATGCCATCGCAACTCTCCTGATTGCCTTACCGCTCGGATGGATACTGGCATCGACCATTCACAAACTTGATTCAGCTGGATGGAAGAAATCAGCTCGTAGTTTAGATCTCTTTTGCATGCTGCCGCTCGCCATATCAGCGTTGATGGTAGGTCTGGGAGTGCTGCTTGGTGGGTTGCGATGGTATCCCGAGATGTTTAATTGGTTCTTCTTACCTGTTTATCCACATGTCCTCCTCACCGTTCCTTTTGTCGTACGCGTGATGCTTCCCGCTTACGGTTCATTGGACCCGAGGTACACCGAACAATGTCGATTGTTAAACCTCACTCCAATTCAAACCTGGTACCATGGAACATTGATGTTCCTACGTGGTCCCGCTGTCGTAGCAGGTTCCCTGACCCTTGCCTTCTCACTTGGTGAGTTTGGTGCATCATGGCTGCTGGTTCGTTCGGGATCGTGGGACACATTGTCCATTGTCGTTGACCAACTCATGGGCAGACCAATGTTTGATCCCAGCGTTTACCCAACGGCAATGGCAGCTTCTACGATGCTGATGTGCCTCACCTTTGGATTGTTTCTCATCGCCGAGCGATTTCGCGAATCGAGTGATAGGAGTGGATTTTGATGAAGGAAAACTGCATACTTCAGGTTGAAGAATTATCGAAAAGTTTCGGAACGACTCAAGTATTCACTGGTCTCCATTTCCAAGTTCACGCAGGAGAAATCGTGGCCCTACTCGGGCCCAGCGGTTGTGGGAAATCCACCCTACTGCGGATGATTGCGGGATTAGAATCGGTCGAAAGCGGCCAAATCTTGTATCCAGAAGATGTGAGTCAATCCATCGGCTATGTGTTTCAAAAACCGATTCTCTACCCCCACCTCGATGTTGAAGGAAACATCGCATTGGGTTTTGGCAAAAAAGTATCGCGTAAAGAACGCCAGCGAATCATTCACGATGAACTCACTCTGGTCGGTCTGGAAGGTTTTTCCTCACGGAAAATAGAGAATCTCTCGGGTGGTGAAGCACAACGAATCACCGTGGTGAGAGCTTTGTTAAACCAACCAAAACTGCTCCTTCTCGATGAACCGTTCTCAGCCCTTGACTTAGGAACTCGCAGAAAACTTGCCACGGATACACGAGATATACTCCGAACGAAAAATACCGCAGCCATCCACGTCACCCATGACCCAGAGGAAGCAGAAATAATTGCAGACAGAGTTCTGTTGTGGGGCGACATCACCCACTCAAACGAGTGAAGTTGCTTGGGAACCCGGTGCAACCCATGGATAGCATAATAAGTGGGCCAGTACCATTACAATACGGTCAACATGGTAGGCACCCCGCTCGATGTGCTCCCCTATGTAAGGGGTATTCAAATGGTACTTTCAGGATATGAGGGGTATACAAAGGGAAAAAGGCGGGCGGCTGACCTTGCCATTCGGGAAGAAATTCAGCGTTGCGGTACACGTGCTCGAAACCATTTACTTAATGTCCATGATAACGCATTCCGAGAAAAGAAAATTGACATTGCTAAAGCTGCCAAAGCATGCTGTAACAGCATCGACCAGCTCATCGAGGATGTGGACAAATCTCCTACTGGAATGTCTCATGCATTCTTTTCTGGACAAAACTCAGCATCAATCTCAGTTCTCAAGAAACTGATTAAGCATGACCACGATGTCATCGAAATGATGACGAAAGGCGTGAACATCTCCAACAGTGTGGAGCACGCTTTTTCTGCAGGTAAAGAAGAAAAAGAGATCAAATCACTCATCCGCCAATGCGAGCAAATGATGACAAGTTCGAGGGGCTTCTTTAGCGCTCGTGCTACCGTCCTTGATGGACTACGACAAAAGAAGAAGGTGTGAAAATGGCGAATTTTAAATGGCGAAGTAATCCAAACATTGTAGCAAGACTGGTCGATGGTAATGACATCAAAACTTGGAAAGCAAGGCAAGTGGTATTGAAGCCGAACGAGGCTTGTGCATTCATTATCGATGGTCGAATTGGCGACATCGTTTCAGAGAAAATCGTCCGAAACATCGGTGGAGGCCTTGGACGCCATATTGCGGACATGATGGGCGGCACGGCTACCGACCGCCGTATGTTGTTTGCCATGACAGGACCCGTTGACTTGGGAATCCCATTCAATGCGGCCATGAAAGACGGCTCGACTGCCACTGGCCTCATGCATCTCAAAGTTCAATTACGAAAGGAAGACATTCCGAAACTTCTCAATGTCTTTGCTAACAATGCACCTGTTCTCGACAGAAATGCTTTGGTTGGACTCATCGCCAATGAAATCGGAACTCGATGCATCGCACCTGCAATGGCGAATTGCTCAAATGCCGAGGAACTGCGAAGCCCAGAATTCCAAGAGCATCTTGAGATGCACACAGAAGTCGAAATGCGTCAAACTTTTTCGAACCTCGGATTCACGTTCCTTCGTGCATACATTTCGACCGACAAAACAGATCAAGAGAAGCTTGCAAAACTACGTGCTGACCTCGATATGGCGACTCAAACTGAAGGTGCGAATGCAGACGCTTTAATGGAACGCATCGCTATTCGGGAAGCAGCAACCCTTCGACGAATTGAATGTGAAGTGAATGTTGAACGTGCTAAGAAACACGGTGAAGTGACCATTCAAGCAGAATCGGAATTATTGGAACTGCGAAAGCAGGAAGCGGTTTGGGAAGCTGAATTAACCAGAGACCAAGGCAAGGCAGACCTCCGAATGAAGGAAGCATCTCACAAAACTGAACAAGCAATGGAGTTGTTTGAGCAAGTTCAATCACGGAAGCGAGACCGAATTCAGCAAAGCCAAGAACATCAAGACCAACGAATGGAGAAACAAAACGATATTCAGATGAAAATGATGGAAATGGCTGCTGCACAAGGCGCACTAACTCCTGAAGTGATGCAAGAGTTCCTTCGACAGCAAACCGCACAGAAAGCCATTGACGGTAGCGATTCAACGCCTGAACCGACCCCACCAATGGCCGCTTCATGTAAGGAATGTGGTGCGGCATTGATGCCTGATTGGAAAGCCTGCCCTCACTGCGGCGCTGCCCAATGACACTTTTTCTTTATTTGACTGAAATAGATTTATTGTCAATCTGTGTTAGCGTGCACCATGCATCTCAAGTGGGGCTCTCTACCATGGAAAATATGGAGACCACACTGGAAGAACCGTGATTCGTTCGGTGGCCGCCGGATAACATATGCAATTCTCATCGCTCTCACCTTTTTAGCAGCCATACCCTATACCGCCGTGAACCGACTCGCAAACTACAGAGATTTAGTTGCCTTTGATCCGACGACTCAACTTGACATCGACGTACCATTCATCGCTTGGATGATTATACCCTACCTCACATTGTACCTCTATTATCCTGCAGCAGCATGGCTCGGAAGTGCGAATGAAACCATGTGGAAGCAAAACCTAGTGTTTCATCAAATGATGCTCATTACCTGTTGGTGGGTGAATCTGATCTTCATCCTTTTACCTGTGGAAATCGACTTGCGGCACCTGATTGTAGGCGTTGAAGGAACCCATTGGGAGCCTTGGTACGAATTTTTACATGGTGCTGATGAACCCTGGAACGCATGGCCCTCCTTACACATTGTTCAGAGTACACAAGTGGTCTTGATCTTGCGTTATTGGTATCCTACAACGACATCCAAACGCCGTATTCTCCATGCTTGTTTACTCATCATGTGGATACTTCTGGTTCTTTCAACCATGGTGATCAAACAGCATTACATTTGGGACATTGCTACTGCTTTGTTGCTAACAGCACTTGGTTGGGTCTATTGGATGAAACCAAATCTTGAGCGATTGAAAACAGACGAAGGGAACAAACAGTTCGACGAGCTTATGCTCGCAGATTAACCAAAGACGACGGCGACCAAAGGGGAGTTGGTCAGGTACAATGTGAGGCTGATTCCTGCCATAATCATCATCCAGGAGCCGACCATTTTGATCATACCCGTCGAGCGGCGAAGGAAATTAATCATCACTTGGCGTCCCATACCAACCGTTACGGTGACAAAAACCATGAGCACCAACAAGCCCAGCATCAAGCCTCCAATTCCAACGCCAATTGCTGAACTACCTAGCGTGCTCAAGTAGAGAACGAAGGGGAGAACTGCTGCTGCTGTACAATCGATGGATGCAGCTGCATATCCAAATCCATAGAGGTACATGTTGCGTCGTGGAGTGAAGGTTTCGTCAGCTTCTGTCGTGCTGTATTTACGTACAAATCCATCAACAAAGCCCATCAACTTGGATGTGATTCCAATCAACATCATGCATCCCAATACGACCAAAAGTACGGCAATGAAGATGGCAATCCAATGAATCAAACCGGAGGCGGCAAAGGCTTCACCCATGACGATGGCAAGAATGCCAATGATGCCAAAGAACGTCCACATACCAACGCCAGAAAGCAAACCGATGACCCATGAAGAGGGCATCTTCGTTTTCAGTTTCCCTTCTGCAATCAATTCATCCTCTCGAGCGCCCAATGAAAGGTAGTAGGAGATGAAGCCGGGTAGCACTGGGAATGCACAGGGAGAGAAATACACGAGAATAGAGAGGACCATACCGAGTACGAAGACAGCAACATAGGAAGTACCTGGTTCTTCCCAAGCAATGCGTGAATCCATGGTGTCTTCAACGGTTCCTGTGAGCGCCTTGTCGAGGACACCGTCGAATTTCGACCATTTGTCTTTGGGTGTTCCTGTGGCTTCTTTGGCAATGATATAGCCCTCAGAATCAAGCACCATCACAATTGGAATTTGACCGGTTCCACCGGTGGTGAAAAGGCGTACTGGGTCGGTTGTCGAATTATTGGTGACCTGCGCGGCGTTCGTGCTGCCTAACCCTGTTGGGTAGGCAGGAACATGATAGCCTCCGGAAGTTTCGTTGAGGTATTCGAGCGATTCATCGTACCAAGCACCGTAGCCAAAGATGGTGAGAGTTTTTCCCGATGCATTGGCCTTTTCCATCCAACCATCCATGTTTTCCTCAATGTGTTCTTGCACCTTGTGACAGTTGCTGCAATCGTGTGCCATGAAGTCAAGGATGATGATGTCACCACGGTGGTCGCTAAGGTTGAACCAGCCGGTTTCGTTTGTTACCACTGATTCAATACCCGTTCGATTCAGGGATTCAAAAACGAGATTGGGAATTGGAACAGGCTCCGCATCCGATTCAAAAATCTCATCCATGCTGTCAAACATCGACAATGCTGCGAAGGAAATGGTCACAAACATCATTGCAGCAATGGCAAATGCCTTCCACGTTTCTGCTTGCTTAAAGACACCGAAGTCTGCTTGTTTAAATGTCCCAACAACTGCATTCGGGACGCCGATAACGTACTCTTTCACAGCAGAGAGCGCGCCCATGTAACACTTCATGCCAAATTGCTTATTCAAGGTAGCGGGACAATGCCCATGAATGAAGAGGACCACACCTTCAAAACAAGGAAAATGAGCATAAATCAAGTGAGTGGGCTCGGAGAGAATCGAACTCTCGATCTTCGCCATGTGAAGGCGACATCATAACCCCTAGACCACGAGCCCTAAGATAGTCGGTCGTGAAGACTCGTTGCTATAAGTCTCCCGTTAGCGGTATCATCGGTACGCGTTCAAATGCACCATTCCTACTTCTAAACGGTCATGGGTTGGATGAACTTCAATGAGATGAACGGGAACAGAGACAGTATCTGCTAATTCTTCGGCTAATGAGAGGGGAAGTTCAATTCGCTGATGTTGTGCGTCGTAACGAATCCAACCTTCAGCAATGCCAAGTTCATGACGCAACTCAGCAACATCATCATTGGCATCTTCAAGTGAAGTAGGAATCGCACCGAACATAATCGTATCATCATCGCTCAGGACTTCGTATGGGCGAAGGTTTGCCTGACCTCTGCGCTTGAAACGTGCTCGAAGTTGCCCAGCATCTTTGTATCGTGCAGAACAAAACTTGAGGTGGAAGTCGAGGTCTTTCGCTGCTTCCTTCAAGCGCAAAGCGAGGTCAGCAGAACCCTCAGCAGCAGCAGTTATTCCGCCACTAAGATTGAAGCCTCGAACGTCCATGTTTTCCTGATTCCCAACCGTGATTTCCAATTCATTGAGATTGAGAAACTTGACCGGAGAAGTGTCAAGTGCCTTGAGCAACAAAAACAATTGTTCTTCCTTGTCCGGTTCGCAAGGCAACTCAATACCGACATGGATTCCGGCATCTGCACAAGCTTGTATCGTCGGGAGATACTTGGTAAGCGTCCCATCCAGAAGATGAAAGCGTATTTCATCCAAGCCAGCCGCTCCAAAGTCTGCTGCTCGTTCGACTTGGAATGGAATCGAAGTGTAAAGGTGAATATGGTGCTCAGGACCAAAAGCAGACTTGAGTTGCTGAACAGCTTCCAACGATTTTTCCATGTCCAGCATTGGATCTCCACCGGTGATTCCAGTTCCTGTTGCCCGCATGGCATGGCCTTCTTCGATGACTTCATCCCATGTTGAACATCGTCGTTCATTGGCAAACATGTCGGGTGATTCTCTTCGATTATCTGAGAGTGGGCAGTAATCGCAACCCCAATGGCATTTCCCAGTGACAAACAAAACCAGTTTACTTCCCATTTGGCATTGGACACAGCCTTCGGCCTCACCGTCTTCTGCTGGTAAGATTTCGGTTGCCATCGGCAAAGAGACAGTCATTGAACTCAACCCTCCGAGAACCCCAATGGTTTCAAACTCTCGCCTAAGCGAACGCTGTTCGTGTCTCATGCTCGATGGAGAAGCCAACGATGAAAGCGGTAATCTCCTGTCAGTTCTGGGTGAAACGTCAAAGCCAAACGAGAGCCATCAAGAACACCGACTGCTTCTTTTCCGAGGTGAACCACTTGGTTGCATTCGATGGTGGATTGGTCAAACCTTGGAGCACGAATGAAGACGCCGTGGAAATGTTCTGTGGACGATTCAGAACCGGCAGCCTGAACCGGAAGAGGCTGATGGTTGAATTGGTTACGTTCATCTGCACTCGCCTCCACATCCTTACCGTCAGGAACTTCAAGATTAACCTCGAGCATGGCTTCAAACGAATCACGCTGACGCCCCCAAGCATTTCGCGCTATTCCAGTTCTGATAAACGGCTCGTATGCCGAATCGGGTTGCGCCAGTAAAATTGCACCAGCACAAGTCCCGAGTACCGGACGAAGTGGATACTCATCCATCCAAGCGTAAATGGCACCAAGAAGGGATTCACTTTCGCTGGCTTTCCTCATAGCGGTTGATTCACCACCTGGCAAGACCAGGCAATCGAGATGAGAATCAACCTGCTTCCCCATCTTGAGGTGAATCACTTCAACTTCTATTCCGAGTTGTTGAGAGGCCGCTCTCAACGCTTCAGCGTGCTCATATCGCGCACCTTGAAGCATCGCCAGACCGACCCTCACCATGGCTTTGGGTAGAAGCCCTTCCCTAAGAGTTCAACGACCCAAAGTGGATGAAAGAACGCCATGCAACCAGATGAGCCACCCACGGAATTGAAAAGCCTCCAACGGTTGCACAACGCATGGACAGCAATGATGATTGTTTCCTCGTACCCGGACCCGTTCGAATGGGAGACGAATGCCTTCAAGCGCTTGCAACACCGGTAATGACTGCCCGAGGGGCGGAGTTTCGAGACGTCATGGCATACCTGAACTCGGGATTGCGACATGCGTTCAATCTCGCACCGTCTGAACCGATACGAGGCGTCCAGTCTTGGGCAGGAGATGATGATTACAAGGTCGTCGTCGTATCTGGCAGTGGGACAGCCGCCATGGAGATGGTTATTGCGAACCGCTTCCGAAGCAACGATTTGGTGCTGGTACCGACCAACGGCAAATTCGGAGAACGGGTTGCTGAGATGTGCAAGCGTTTCTGCAACGTCAAGCACCTCAAATACGAATGGGGACGAGCATTTGACCTGTATGAACTTGAACAACAACTGGAACGAGGGTGCTACGAATCTCTGCTCATATGCCATAATGAAACGAGTACTGGAATCACTCAAGATGCTGCTGCAATCGCTGAAATGTGTCAACGGCACAAAACTTCGTTTATTCTTGACGGAATCACATCGGTCGGGGGGACTGCAGTTCATCCCACACAATGGAATGCAGAAGCCGTCGTTGTCGGTGCTCAAAAATGCACAGCCGGGCCTTCAGGAATTGCTGCAGTTGCCATCAACTCCCACTTCATTGAACGTGTACATGCGATACGTGAACAGGGCGATTCAAACCCGAATTACTACTTTGACATGATTGCGGCGCTCAAAAAAGGGGATGACGACCAAACGCCGTGGACTCCTGCCATCAACCTCGCAATGGGCTGGGGTGCAGCACTCGAAGTACTTCGAAAAGAGACAAATGAGGGCCGTTGGAATCGATGCCAAACGATGGCGAATGGGGTAAGGAATTTGTTCATCGACCTGGGATTCGAGTTGCTGGCTGATGCTGAACAACGAAGCGACACCGTGACGGCAATTCTGTATCCAGAAGGCATCAATGATGAATGGAGAACCCGACTCAAAGACGATTTCAATACACAAGTCATTGGGGCTCAAGACCACCTCAAAGGTAAGATGTTCCGCATCGGCTCGATGGGTGAGACACCGATTCCAGAAATGATTGAGGGCTGCAAGCGAATGATCGATTGCTTTGCTACGTTCGGCCATGAATTACCGCAACTCGATGTTGAATCGTATTTCGTTTGAGGTATCTAAATGACCAAATACATCGTACTTGGACGTTTCCAGCCCTTTCACATGGGTCATGCCCATTTGGTGAAATCAGCACATGGAATGTTATCCAGTGGCGATGAATTGGTGCTGGCAATCGGTTCCAAACAAGCGGAATGGGAGCCGGATAACCCGTGGACTGCAATAGAACGCCAAGCTATGATTCAAGCGTGGGCCGATGCGGAAGAAGTCGTCTGCAGTATTGTTGCTATTGACGACATCAATGACCCTCCGAATTGGGTCAGCCATGCGAGCAAAACCCACGGGATTGGAACGTTAGTGACCACGGATACAGCAACTTCAAACTTGTACAAAGAGGCGCAATTCGAGGTTAAAGATGTCGAAATGAATGAGCGAGAACGGCTTGAAGGGTGGCGAGTACGCCAAACTGCAAAGATGCTGTCAACAGTGTATGATGACGATGCGGTTCGTGAAGTGCTCAAGGCCAGTATTCCTCAACCGGTCATTGAGTGGCTCATCGAGAACGATGCGTTGTTTCGTTTATCGACGTTTGAGACTGGCGTTTATGCTGGATGATTACTTTCGAAAGAGCTTCTTCTTGACTTCCTTCTTCATTTGCTCTTTGGCTGCTGCTTGAATTTTTTCTTGAGCCTTCGCTTTCAACCCATCTGCAGCCTCTGATATCTTTTCCTTCGCCTTATCTTTAATCGGCCGAGTTACCTCATCAATGACGTGCCGCTTTGCACTATCTGTTGCCGACTTGGCAGCATCCTTTGCGACCTTACCGGCCTTGCCTGCTACTTTACCTGCGAGTTTCTTCATGTCACGCACAGAACATGCCGAATCAAGAACCTTGCGCCGTTATTCATCAGACGCGACGACAACTCTCGCAGCCGTCAGAACCCGTTGTTTGTACATGTATCCGGCTTCAAGGACATCAACGACCTTGCCCGCTGGGAAGGCGTCTGACGCTGGAATCGTGGTGATGGCATCCATTTTCGCAGGATCAAAGGATTGATCTTTGGCCTCTATGGCCACAACCCCATCTGCAGCAAGTTCATGCCACATTTTGTTTCGCAGTAAGCGTAGACCTTGGGCCACCGCAGAAGTATCCTCCGCATCCAAATTGGCAAGAGCCCGGTCAACGTCTCCCAGTACAGTGAGCATTCTTCGAGCAAGCCCCATGCCGCTGTATTGAATCAATTCTGCTTTTTCAGCCATAAGGCGTTTGCGGACATTTTGAATTTCAGCATCCTTGTAAGCAATTTCTTTCTCAGCCTTTTCCGCCCGAAGTGTCGCTTCTTCAAGTGGGTCAACTACCTCGACTTCGATCGTATCGGCCAAGTCGATGGTTTCCATTCCTTCCTCAAGAATGGGGACTGTGTCATCTGCATCTGGTTCGGATTCATCCGGCTCAACAGGAGGAGTATCGTCGCTCATTAACTACGCGTCTGCGAAGTGGTCTTTGAACCCCACGACTCATCAGTTAGGAAGTGTCGAAGATTCCAACGACCGTGACCCCACAGGTCGGCTTTGAGATGTTCACGCCCAAGTATGCCAACCAAATCAGGTGTTGTACTCAAAACTGAGAGCGCATGAATCAACAATCGGGTTGCTCGGTCATGTGCTTCGTACGTCGGGACGATTTTGGGGTCCTCCTTTTCGTCCAATGTCTCACCGAGTTGTTTTCGCCGTTCCATCCAATCCATGCAAACCGATTCAGCAAACTCGTCTTCGGGAATGCCGTTGAGTCGAGTCCGAACGTCGTCCCATGTTGATTCAGAATACAGGTCATCACTGCTTTCAATGACTCGATTGAGTGCTACGTCAAGATAGAGGAAAGCTCTACCCTCCCAAACTTCCCATGCGCCTGGACTTGACCAGTTCATGAGGTGAAGTAGGCCTTGACTCCCTTCATCCAGTCCTTTGAGAACGTTGAGAACGGTCGATTCACTTTGCGTATCCATGCTGTCCATCCAATCAAGAATCTCCGCTTCACAGTCAATGTCAAACGACCGTTTTAGCCGTTTGTCATGCGCTGGTCGTGCGTCTCGAAAATCACCTCGGTCCATGCCCTGATAGAGTTGATTCCATGTTTTTTGCAGCAAATGCTCAAGGGCAGTTTTGTCGACCAGCAACAGAACCAGTTCGATGCCCATGGCGATTCCAAAACGCCGTCTCGTTTGATGTCATCGGCTGATGGTGAAAGGATTGAAACGCATTTTCCACCGAGGGCAGAGAAGAGCATTCAAGAAGAACGGTTGCTCCGATGGAAACAGAGGCTTTGTTATGGCGACAATCAAGGAGCAGATCGAACTGATCCGCGTCGAGATTGACAAGACACAAAAGAACAAGGCCACAAACGCTCACATTGGTAAACTCAAGGCCAAGATAGCGCAATTAAAAATTAAGGAAGAGAAAGCGCATGCACACTCGAAAGCCAGCGGTGGAGGCAAAGGTTTCGAAGTCAAGAAATCCGGTGATGCTACCGTTGCTTTGGTTGGCTTTCCATCCGTGGGGAAATCTACGCTCATCTCCAAAGTAACTGATGCTCACTCCGAAGTTGCAGGATACGCCTTTACTACCCTCACCTGTATCCCTGGTGTCATGGAACACCGTGGTGCAAAAATTCAGATTTTAGATTTGCCGGGACTCATCAAGGGAGCGGCAGAAGGAAAGGGTAGAGGTCGTGAGATTCTCAACGTCATTCGCAGTGCAGACATGGTCTTGTACATTGTTGACCCGTTCCAAGATGCTCACTTTAATGTCCTTCACAGAGAATTGCACAATGCTGGATTAAGACTCAATGAAACCAAGCCTCCAGTGTTCATCAAGCGAACTGAACGTGGAGGCATTGATGTCCGAACCACTGTTGAACAGACGCACCTCTCGCACGAAGAAATGAGCGAAATTATTCGTTCATTCGGCTACACATCCGCTATTGTCACACTTCGTAACGACACGACTGCTGAGCAGATTGTGGATTGTCTTGCTGAAAATAGAATCTACGAAAAGGCCGTCATTGCGATCAATAAAATAGACATTGCCACGGAAGAAGACCTCGTTCGCTCTCGTAAGTCCCTGCCAGAAAACTGGCCTGTAATGCGGATTTCTGCATTCAAGGATATTGGATTGGAGGAATTAAAGGATTTCATCTATGACAACCTTGGCTTCATGCGGGTCTTTCTCAAACCACAAGGCCAAGAGGCTGACATGGAAGAGCCGCTCATTGTCAAGGACGACTCGACCGTCCAACACATCTGCAACAAACTCCACCGTGATTTCGTTCGAAAGTTCCGGTATGCCCGAGTTAAAGGACCAAGTGCGAAGTTCGATTGGCAGCGTGTTGGCTTGGACCACTTGCTCAAAGACGGTGATTTAGTAACCATCGTTGTTCGGCGATGATTAATCCCAGATGCCCATATCCATTCGGGCGTCTTCAGTTGCGTGGATTTTTGGGTCCCATCTTGGAGACCAAACTAAATTGATGTGCACAGAATCAAGACCCTCGGTTTGCAATGCAGCACGGTGGGCTGCCGCCATGATTTCAGGTGCTGCAGGACAGCCGGGAGATGTTAATGTGAGATCAACTTCAGCATGAAGGCCCTCAGACTTTTCTTCAAACCGAACATCATAGACAAGACCTAATTCAACGATTGAGAGTTCCAATTCGGGGTCTTCAACTTCATCCAGTTGCGTCATAACATCTTGCTTTTCAACCATACAATCACCTCATTCAAGAACTCGAATTTCCCTCATAACCTTATCGAACATGTTTCGAAATCCGTTGGAACGGCTCGGAGAAAGCGAATTGAGAATACCCATCTCTTCAGCAAAATCAGGAGAGAGAAGAAGCGCTTGGGCAGGCGCACTACCGTTGATAGCAATGGACAAAATGCCCATTAGGCCTTGAACCAGTTTGGCATCAGCGCCTGAAAGGAGGAGGACTTTACCGTCTTGAAGTTCAACTTTGACATGGGCTTCAGATTGACAGCCTTGGACCTTCGAAATGGCAGTCCATTGTTCTGGGGGGAAGGGGATGACTTCATCAGCCATATCAAACACCATCTCAAGGCGTTCCATTTTGTCTTCAACCTCTTGGAACTCTTCAATCAATTCAGCGAGGTCTGCCGGATATGTCATCCAAATCTCCCCGAAATATACTTCATCTGTTCGATGAAGAGTTCTGCCTCTTCCATTGTATTGTAGAGATAGAATGAGGCACGCACGGTTCCCGAGATACCAAGGCGATGGAGAAGAGGTTGAGCGCAATGATGACCCGTTCTCACGGCAATACCCCGAGCATCGAGTAAATGGGCCAAATCTTCACTCTGAATGGTTGGGTGAAGAAACGAAACAACTGCACTGTCGCCTGCCTCGTGACGCCCATAAACAGAGATGTCCATAGCGCGTAACTGTTCAGCAACCCAGCGTGCAATTCCAACGAGGCGTTGATGTTCCTCGCGAAGGTCGAGTGATGACATCCAATCAAACGCAGCACACCAACCAACCGCTTCAGCAATCCGTGGTGTTCCCGCCTCAAATTTGTGTTCATTGGTTTGGAAAGTAGAACCGTTCACCGTTACCGTTTCAATCATGTCTCCACCACCCATGAAGGGTTGCATGGTTTGGAAAACTTCTGGTTGGATTAAAAGTGCACCAATTCCCGTAGGGCCACACATTTTGTGGGCCGAAAAAGCCATGAAATCGGCTTTTGAGTCTTTGAAATCAATTCGTTCGTGCGGAACTCCTTGTGCAGCGTCAATCAAAACCAAAGCGCCGTGTTCATGTGCGAGCTTGGTGATTTCTTCAAGCGGATTACGAACTCCAAGCACGTTTGATGTGTGAACAACACAAACCAATTTAGCATTTGTTAGCGACGCAGCATACACTTCCATGTCGAGTGTGAAATCCTCCATTACAGGTACATATCGCAATTCAATTCCACGCTCTTCAGCGAGCATTTGCCAAGGGACAATATCGGAGTGGTGTTCCATTTCAGTAAGCACAATGGCATCACCTTCGCTCAAATTTGCTCGGCCCCAAGCATGCGCTACCAAATTGATTGCTTCGGTCGTACCACTGGTGATGACCGCACGTTCAGCGTTGAACCATTCCTTCAGTTGGGTCCGACATGCTTCGTAGCCTTCAGTCGCCTCACCAGCAAGAGTGTGTACCGCTCGATGCACATTCGAATTGGAGGAGGTGTAATACTCGTTCATGGCATCCAACACCACTTGAGGTTTCTGAGTCGTGGCAGCATTGTCCAAATAAATCAGCGGATAGCCGTTGACCTCTCTTTTCAGAATTGGAAAATCATCACGTAGAGCCAAGAGTATCACCTTTTGAGTTCACATTCTAAGTGCACGGTTAATCGGGTGCGCATTTCTTCAAGCAACTGTTTGTTGGTGAGATTCGAGAACGCATCGTAGAGAAACCCGTTGACGATGACGGACTCTGCTTCTTCAGGACTCAAGCCTCGGGACATGAGGTAATGAAGTTGATTGCCGTCAATAGGCGCACTTGCTGCACCGTGTGCTGCAGAAACATCATCTGCAAGCACTTCCAATTCGGGAATTGCTTCTGCTCGAGCTTTTTGTGAAAGGAGTAAATTACGGAACACCTGAGATGCATTGGACTTATTGGCGCCCTCCGCAATCGTGAGCAGACCAGTTCCGATGAAGTGGCTGTTTCCACCGCAAGCTGAGTTCATGACCAAATCAGACTGGGTATGTCCGTGATGATGGTGAATCTCGACGTGTTCGTCATCGTGTCGGGAGCCATCTGCGTTGACGGTGATGGATTGGCGGACTGAAGAGCCCGTACCGTTAAGTGAGGTTCGAACGTCGGATTTGCAGCGGAAACCTCCAACCGAAAGAGTTGCATGTTCAAGTGAGGAATCTCGGGCCAGTTGCCAATCCTCGCATCGTAGAAACTTCGTATTCGAGTCCAGTTCATTGATGAAGCCAAACGCAAGGTGTGCATTTGCATGCAGTGTCCCCGTGATGTGGAGGCCGACCCATTCCGGCTCTCCTGAAATATGGAGGAAGACAACTGCTGAGCCTTTCACATCAAGGTGAAGGTGACCAACGGCAACATGCCCTGAGGCCCTGGCGTTGATGTGTACTGGCTCGGACTCATCGTTGAGGGACATGTGTGAGGACGAGCCTCCTGCGGCTTGCAAAAAGGCTCGTGCTATGTCGCCCTGTGTGTTTTGAGAATGCTCTGTGGAAGAGAGAACTTGCGGTCCATCGTTGGAAAAAACCACATCGTCGGCGGTTGGTACATCATCGGGTTTAGTGGGGTGAATCCGAGGCCAGGGTGTGTATCGCCAAAGATGTTCAGAACGGGGGGGAATTGGCATTTGATGGTACATCATCCAATGGAACCCTCCATTTCCAGTTCGAGTAACTTGTTCAATTCCACCGCATATTCCATAGGAAGTTCACGAGTGAACGGTTCAAAGAATCCGTTAACAATCAATCCCATTGCATCTTCTTCGCTGAACCCTCGGCTCATCAAGTAAAACAACTGGTCGTTGGACACCTTCGAAACGCTTGCTTCATGTTCAAGGTCCGATGTTGAGTTTCCTATTTCCATGGTTGGGTAAGTATCTGAACGTGAGTCGGAATCCAATATCAGCGCATCACAAACCACTTTCGAACGGCATCCGGTCGATTTTGGAGAGACTTGAAGAAGACCACGGTACGATGAGCGGCCGCCGTCTTTGGATATCGACTTGGAAAGGATATTCGAGGTTGTGTTGGATGCCAAATGATGAACCTTAGCTCCTGTATCCTGGTGTTGACCCTTACCTGCATAGGCCACAGAAATGACTTCGGCGTGAGCACCTTCGCCCTTGAGGAGGACGGATGGATACTTCATCGTCAATTTCGATCCAATGTTTCCGTCAACCCACTCTACGGTAGCATTTCGGTGAGCAACAGCCCGCTTTGTCACGAGATTGTAAACGTTACTTGACCAGTTTTGAACCGTCGAATAACGAATCTTCGCCCCATCCATCGCGATGAGTTCGACAACCGCTGAGTGAAGTGAGTCGGTTGAATAACTCGGAGCAGTACATCCTTCTACGTAGTGCACAGAACTGCCTTCGTCTGCAATAATGAGCGTACGTTCAAACTGACCCATGTTCTTGGCATTGATGCGGAAATAAGCCTGCACGGGCATTTCCACATGAACACCCTTTGGAATGTAGAGGAACGAGCCACCTGACCAAACTGCAGTATTCAAGGCAGAGAATTTATTATCGCTGTGTGGAATAACCGTCCCGAAGTATTTCTTGACGATTTCGGGGTATTCCTTGAGACCTGAATCCATATCGAGGAAGATGACGCCCTGTTCTTCGAGGTCTTCGCGAATTGAATGGTAAACTGCTTCAGATTCGTATTGTGCGGTTACGCCACCGAGCCATTTTTGTTCGGCTTCAGGAATTCCGAGTCGATCGAACGTGTTCTTGATGTCATCAGGAACATCGTCCCATGATTTTTCCGTTTTGTTTGAAGAGCGCAAAAAGTAAGTGATACTTTCGAAATCAATGGAGTCGAGGAGTGAGCAGTTACCCCATTCGGGCATGACTCGTTCTACAAAGTGATGATAGGCTTTGACGCGAAGTTCGGTCATCCATTCTGGCTCGTTCTTGAGTTCAGATATGTCTCGGACTACCTGTTCTGAAAGTCCCTTGTCGAAGCGAATGGTCGAGTTTTCGGGGTCGTGGAACCCGTATTTATAATCTCCAATAATCTCTTGTGCATCATCCGTCATAAAAACACCTCAAGCAGTGACTTCAAGCCAATCGTATCCTCTGTCTTCAAGTTCCAACGCCAATTCAGGGCCACCGGTGCGTATGATGGTGCCGTCAATCATTGCGTGAACAAAGTGCGGCTTGACCAGGTCAAGCAATCGTTGATAGTGAGTAATAATCAGACAGGCCGAATCGGCAGCGACTTCGTTTATGCCCTGTGCGACGATTCGTAGAGCGTCAATGTCCAGCCCAGAATCGGTTTCGTCAAGCAAAGCCAAATGAGGTTGAAGCAACAGCATCTGTAGAATTTCTAACCTCTTCTTTTCACCGCCACTGAATCCATCGTTCACATAGCGTGAAAGGAAACTCTTGTCCATCGATAACTGGTCCATAGCAGCATTAAGTTCCTTACGGAATTCACGACCTTTTGGTGGATTTTCACGTACTGAGGCGACGGACTTCTTGAGGAAGGTACCGACTTGGACTCCAGGAATTGCAGCAGGGTATTGGAACGAGAGGAACATTCCTGCACGTGCACGTTCAAAGACTTCTAAATTTTCCAGAGGCTCACCTTTGAAGAAAATGCGACCAGATGTGATTTCGTAAGCAGGATGGCCCATGACAACGTTCGCTAGAGTCGACTTTCCTGCACCGTTACGGCCCATGATGGCATGGATTTCTCCACGATGAATTGTCAAACTCAAGCCCTTGAGAATGGGGGTGCCTTCGACGCTAACATGAAGATTTTCAATCCGTAAGATTTCATCTGCCATTACCCTCACCTGTTCTCCCCTCGCGTAACTCCTTTATCAAGTGGTGTAATCATGCGGGATACCGGTTACTGCGTTGATACCTCGTTCACACCATAGTTGAAGAGGAAGGAGAGGGAGGCCACAGTATGACCGACGACGACTTGGTGGCCAAATACGCAGCCGAAGCGAAAGCAGCCATGTCAGCGGAAGCAAGTCGGCGAATTGACGAAATGACCGACCCCGTTGTCGAGCAACGACTTCGCACCACTTCTCTTCTCAAATTCATAGGCGGAGAGGAATTTGTTCCTGCGCTGTTATCTCGCCTCGGTGATGTTCGGGCTGCACTCGACGGTCACGGTGGCGGCATTGCCGTCACATCTCTCGACTGGGCAGAAGGCGAAGATGCTCAACTGGATTTGATACTGGATCTCACCGGTGCTTGCTTATCCTGTGGAGCCGCTCCTGGCACGCTTGAAGGCGTGAAAACAGATTTAGAACGTGATGACGAAATTTCGAGAATCCGTTTTTCGTCCGCATTGCTTGATACGTTCGATGAACTCGGTCGTGAATTCATTCTGGCGCATGGCGCAGTCGAGTTTGTATGACGAAATGATTCAACTTTAACGGATGGATTGAAACACACGAAGGAGGGGGCTAAAGCATGGGCGCATGGATGGAAGGTAAACGAGACGACCCCACTCCGTGCAGAGAATCGGATGAGGGCTTATTCGAGATTACCGCACGTGACGGTCGAGGGCGCTTGGGACGGTTGCACACGCGCCACGGCATACTGGAAACTCCAGCCCTGCTCCCGGTCATTAATCCAAACATTCGAACCATTGAACCTCGTGAGATGTGGGACCGGTATGGAATTGGAGCACTCATTACCAACTCGTACATCATTTGGAAGCACGAAAATCTCAAAGAAATCGCTACAGAAAAAGGCGTACATGCCTTACTTGATTTCCCTGGTGTCGTGATGACGGACTCCGGGACCTTCCAGGCCTACATTTACGGCGATGTTGAGGTAGGTGTCGAACAAATTGTAGAGTTTCAAAGAAGCATTGGAGTTGACATTGCCACCATGCTCGACGTATTTTCCCGACCGGACATGAACGAAGCACAAGTTGCCGAGTGCGTCCGTGAAACCCTTGAAAGAGCTCCTGCGAGTATACAGGCTGCTGGAAACACAATGCTTAACGGTCCAATTCAAGGCGGACTTTTCAAACACCTCCGAACAGAATCTGCTCAAGGCATGGGTGAATTTGACTTTGCAGTCCACCCCATTGGTGGAATCGTACCGGTTATGGAACGTCATCTGTACAAAGATTATGCCAAAATAATGCTCGCTTCTCTTCCACACCTCCCTCCAAACAGGCCGGTGCATATGTTTGGTTGCGGTCATCCAATGCTGTTTCCTATGTCGATTGCGCTCGGAGCGGATCTGTTTGATTCGGCTGCTTACGCTCTTTTTGCTCGTGATGGTCGGTTGCTCACTCCATGGGGCACACAAAAGATTCAGACGCTCACTGAATGGCCGGAAAGAATGCCATGTGTTGCCGGGCATACTCCCGCTGAAATACGCTCACTTGGTAAAAAAGAAATGACGGCGCACCTCGCCCGATACAATCTCGAAGTGACTTTGGCAGAACTCGACCGTTGCAAGCAAGCAATCCGCGACGGTACCATCTGGCGACTGGCTGAACGTCGCAGTCATCAACACCCGGCTCTAAGGGAAGCGTTTCTGTGGCTCTCGACCAGCCCGCACAACGCCAAATTGGACATGCAATTCCTCGAAGAAATGGTACTCGATGACCGAGATGCTGCTCGAGACCTCGACCGACATGCTGGTACATGGGAGGGGGCTTGGAATTGGATTGTTGAATCACAAGAAACACCTCGGAAAGGCGGTGAACCATGGGGCGGAGACGACACCCTTGTTCGACCTCATGTGGACGCTGCAAAAAAAGCCCTTCAAGCACGCTGGAGACCTCACAGCGTTCAAGGCCGAGGTAGCGATGCAGTTCTGGTCGCCTACGGGAGTTCCGGACCATGGCGTGAGCGATTGAGTGACTTGATGGTACGGCTGCAGCACCATTGCCCAGGTCTTGAAGTCATGATCCAAACTCCGATTGGCTTACTCCCGTATTCTCTCGAAGACCTCAACCCCTTCACGCATATTGATGGACCTCAGTGGCTTTGGAGACGACGTCCAAATCCACTTCTCATTCGTCAAGAATTGGAACATTACGGTATGGACGGACGTCGAATCATACTGGTTGACCTGTTAGGCGATGGCATTCAATCTCGAGCAATGACTGGCCTTCATCAGGCTGGAGTCCTTGACGGCGTGACGGACTCGGATGCAAGTGAGCACGTCCTTGAACCGGAGAACAGAACCAAAGCCAAAGAAGTACTTCAACGGCGACACGTTGGCGACAAGATGGTACTGCTTCTCAACTTAGAACGTCAATGGGTCAATGAACTACTCAAGGACTCGACTTGTGTAGTCAATCGACTGGGCAGAGTCAAAAACGCCATATTGAGCGACGGAACACACATCGTGAGTCCAAGATTAACTGACGGTGGGCTCTCGCTCACAGACGGAGGAGCAATCGCTGTACATTCGGCACGTATCGCCGCACTACCAACTGGATTTGACCAATCAAGCGATAGCCATATCTCGAAAGGCCCAGCATGGGTTGTTGTCAACGAAGATGCGGAACCGTTTGTTCGTCAAGGCAGAAACGTGTTCCACGGATTCATAGTTGCATGTGATGAATGGATCTCACCGGGTAAAACATGCCTTCTTGTCAACCCTGCTGGAGAACTTCTCGGTCATGGCGTGTCGAACGGAACGCTTGCCGACATGAAAACATTCCAAAAAGGCGTAGCAGTAAAAACGCGTGGCGGAATGAAGCAATAAGTAGCCACACGATTGAAGTATGCCGTGGCATAGTTCAAAGGGTGCCGAACATCTCTTTCATCAAGGGGGAGACAAGTTGGACGACGACCTTATCATCAAGACGACCGACTTGACGAAGTCCTATGGCCCACATGTGGCTTTGAATAAACTCAATATTTCGATTCCGAAAGGTGCCACAGGCCTACTTGGCCCGAACGGAGCTGGAAAGTCGACATTTCTCAAAACGATTCTCGGATTGATTCAGGCGACAGAGGGCGAAGGACGGGTACTTGGACTTGACATACGGACCCAGGGAGACCAAATTCGTTCAAGGATTGGCTACATGCCTGAGTACGATTCACTCAATCCAGACATGGAAGCAATCCATCAAGTTCGATATTCAGGCGAATTGCTCGGCATGAATCCAATCGTGGCACAAGCAAGAGCACATGAGACATTGCAATACGTAGGCCTTGGCGAGCAACGATACCGAAACATTGGCAGTTACTCAACTGGGATGAAACAGGCTACAAAACTCGCCTGTGCTTTGGTCCATGACCCTGAACTCATCATCGCTGACGAGCCATCAAATGGTCTTGACATCATGGCACGAGATTACATGATTGAGACGCTAACGAACACGGTAAGGAGTGGAAACCGCTCCGTGCTCATGGCGTCACACTTGATGGACGATGTTGAACGCGTGTGTGATAATTTCATTCTCCTTCACAAGGGGAAGCTGGCAGCACAAGGACGTATTGAGGACTTGAAAGGATTCGACCGTGAAATAGAGATTCACGTCTGGGGTGGCGCTACGCGTTTGTACGAGGCAATGACCAAGAAAGGCATGAGTGTACGCCGTGAAGGACGAGTTATGCGTATTCTTCATGAACAAGAAGATACGACTTCCTTAATTCTCGGTTGTGCAGCAGAAGTTGGGGCTCAGATTCGCCGAATGCATGAATATGAGGCATCGCTGGAAGATTTGTTCCTTTCCATCATGGAAAACTTAGGTTATGAAGTGAAATCAAGTGAAGATTTACTGACGTCTCCAGTCGAAGCTCGTAAGGTCGACGCTCCCGAACACATGGGTGGTGGCGCATCATGACCGATGAGACCGAGCAATTGGCTCCTGAAGTGCCCGTTGAATCGCAGTATGAACCAGAAACTCCCGTGACTGGAAAGGTTCGTCTAGAAGCGGCATGGGGGTCAACCGAAGGTGATGAAGACCTCTCCATTAACGAAACCACCGCACCAAGGAGTGAAGGTCACGTTTTCAAGCAGCAGTACAAACCATGGAACGGAGAACTGAACCCTCGGTGGATGAGAAATTGGGCCATTTTGAGACATCACCTGCTTGGTATTTTCAAAAAGGGCCACCGACCTTGGGGCGTACCAATCAGGTTGTTTCTTTTGGTCGTGTTTGTCGCATCACTTACCGATGTCGCCATGGTTCTTGTTTCAGGCCTCATTGGTGAATCTGGCCTTCACTCGGTATGGGGCGTCAGCAGAGATAATCTCTACGGCCACGTTCTGGGATTCCTTCCACGCAACATGCTCTACTACCCAGTTGTCGCAGCACTTTTGGTCGGGGGTGTCATCTCTGAGGATCGCCAACACGGTACCTCAGCAATGTATTTTTCAAGGCCGATTACTCGCTTTGACTATGTCTCGATGAAGTTCATTGCTGTGGCACTCATTCAAGCCATGATTATCCTCATCACCCTCGCATTGTATTACTTTGCTGAAATCGTAAGCATGGGCCGTGGGTGGGCGTGGATTTTGGACACGTTCCCCATGTTCTTGGCTACCGTCGTCAGCGCTGTACTTTTGATATTCACATACACAAGCATCGGTTTAGCCTTGTCAAGTGTTTCCAAAGGTAAGTTCTTCCCGGGAATTGCCCTTCTGTCAATCATCCTCGGAACGAAAGTTCTTGCCTTTATCGTATCGAACTTGTTTGACCGGGAAATTCTGTATCTCCTTTCACCCTACGATTGCTTGGCGCATGTTGGCCAGGCCATTATTGGTACGCAGCCCACTTACGACCAGTACTCTTGGACTTGGTCACTGGCCTCACTTGCAGCCATGAATGCAATTGCATTGTTTACGCTGAGTTCACGCGTTTCCTCAATGGAGGTGACACGTGAATGATTCCCGACTTTGACCAGCAAGGGCAAGCTCAAACCAAAGAATGGACGCCGGATGTCCAAGCGCCAGCAATTCTTCTTGAAAACGTCTCGAAAAGTTATGGGCGTATCTTCGCACTTTCCAACATCACCTTAGCACTGAACGGAGGAGTTACGGGGATCCTTGGAATGAATGGAGCCGGGAAATCAACACTGTTTAACCTCCTCATGGGAAAAATCAAAGTCAGCCAGGGCAGTATCAAACTGTTTGGAACAAACCCGTGGAAAAATCCTGCACCCTATGCAAGGGTTGGATTTGTGCCAGAACATGAAAAAATGTACGACTGGATGACTGCCCACGGGTTCGTTTCGACGTTTGCTCGCCTCAACGGGTTAACACGTGATGAAGCCGGAATAGAGGCAGACAGAGTATTGGAGTTCGTCGGACTCACAGATGTCGCATTCAAGAAAATTGGTCAGTTCTCCAAGGGTATGCGGCAAAGAGTCAAAATTGCTCACGCCCTTGTCAACGACCCGGAATTGATTATTCTCGACGAGCCACTCCAGGGTTGTGACCCGTTGGCTCGAACCACCATCATGAACGTCATTCGTGAACTTGGAAAGATGGGAAGAACGGTTTTGGTCAGCAGCCACATCCTACAAGAAATTGAGAGAATTACCGAACAAATTGTAATTCTGCATCAAGGACGACTTCTTGCACTTGGAAACTTACATTCAATTCGAGAACGTCTCGACCAAATCCCTCACCGAATCTCAATCGAAGCAGAAAACCCAAAGGCACTGGCGAAAGACATCATCGACATCGATGAAGTGTTTGGAATCTCTTTCCCGGACGGCCGAAACGTATCGATTCAAACGCATAACCTTGGAGCAATCCACGCACGACTTCCGAAAATCATCGTGGAAAACGGCCACAAAATTTCCGCCATCGACAATCCCGATGACGACCTGGCCTCCATCTTAGGCTACTTGACCAATGGGGGGCGCGTTTGATGGCGACCAAGCCAGATTCCGTTTTTCGTTCGCTGGACCGTAAGGCAGCAGCCATTGTGGAATTCACTCTACGCCAGTACCGCACACGAACATCCACATGGGTGGTATTAGGCGTTGGATTCACGGCGCTTGCTCTGATTTTCATGATTTACATCGATGTAATGGGCTCAGAATTTGAGTCGATAGATAACGATGGAGATTCGTTCGACGAAGATGGAGATGGGTATCCAAGCGGTCAAGAGCGTCGGTTGGGAACCGACCCTTTCTCTGATGAGTCACACCCCGGTATGTTTGACCCGCCTATCGAGCCTGAACCGGCATCAAATTACATCAACGAAGACGGTTTTGACTGGGATGTCACTGGCTCTTCTGGCTCGGATTCCACAGGTTATGACAACGATGGCGATTGTCTTAATTCAAACAAAACGGCATCGCAAAAAGATACCAATGAAAACGGTATACCGTGTGACATCATCGTTCAAATTACGACCTCGCCTTCCGGAGAAATTATCACCAAAGTCATCGCTGACGCTGGTGTCGACGAAGACCCTGATGAGGATGCATATTCACGAGAAGCAACCCATTTGGCGTTCGTTCTTTCCATCGGAAAACTTGGGTTTGTGCTGCTCCTTGGTATTTTCCTGCCCCTGTTTTTGGCAACGGGCCTCATACGTGACGAAATGACCTCTGGCACCATGCATTTCATGCTCGCAAAACCGGTAGCACGCTCGGAGATTTTCCTCTACCGAGTACTGGGGTATCTCGGCATTGTTTGGCCTTACATCATCGCTCTTGGAATCCTTGGAGCGTTGGTTTCAGGATTTGTAGGTTCAGGTGATGATTTCTTCAGATTTGCTGACCTCGGCGTTTGGCTGGCGATCATTTTCGCCACCATGATGGCCACGCTTGTCTATGGGATGTTGTTCAACGCATTGGGAGTGTTATGGAAATATGGAATAATTCTCGCCATTCCGTTTGCGGCATGGGAGTTGGGCATGGCTTTACTCTCGATGGGTGCACCGGATTCGACCATACTTCGATTTTCGGTCATCGGATGGGCGTTGATGATTGTTGACTCAGCGGCAATGATGGTCTGGCCGAATCTCGATGTGTTCATACTCATGGGCGAATGGGGCGGTGGCGGACAGGGGTCGGATATCTTCGGTTCATCCTCACTTCGAGGAACTGTACCGCTGTACTTCTTCTCATCGAAGCCTGGTTTGGGACTTTCAGGCTTCGCCTCTAGCATTGTTGCAACCCTCGTGCTGCTGGTCCAAGCTGTGGTGTTCTGGTTCATCGGCGGCGCATTGTTCAAAGGTAAGGAGATTCAATGACTTCGGACATGGAATCGTTCTCAGGTGACCTCTCGAAAATGTGGAGCCTGCAAGACAGACCACCGCTTCACCATCTGACATGGGATTGGTGGTGGTGGCTGGTGATGCTCGACGACCCGGATGGCCGACCCAGCGGCAGACAACTGATGGTACTGTGGTCAACCAAAGACAATGAACTGGTCGAAGTCAATGGCATGCCCTGGACTCCAGCCGGCCGGCCAAGTTACGATGAAGAACGTGGACTTGCCTTGGACGGTATGGTATGCGCATGGTGGTTTGATGGCCAACAAATGCACGAACCCGTCATTCAACAGATTTGCCGGATGATTGCGATGCCGGATACCCATTCGATGTGGCCCAACGATGCCACAAATGCCGGAAGAGGCGGTGGAGCGGTCGTGCCACTTCTCGAAAACGACCTCTCGATGGGTCTCAAGAGCGACTTGAGTGCGTTTTGGCTTCATTTGCTTACCGATGAATCTGCGAGCCACCCTAAAGTACCGAAAAAATTTGATCTCACTCTCACACCGTGGAACGCTGCGATGTCAACGGCCCGCCAGGCCACGGCGACCTATGCGGCCAACATGGGATACGACATTCTGCGCCTTCATGGGACCAAAGTTCATGGGAAACTGGATGATGAAGAGGTGTCCGGAACAGCATACTTCCAGAAAGTGTGCGTACAAGCTCCCTCCGTACCTTGGTACTGGGGCATGCTCCATCTCAACGATGGCTCTTACATCGACTGGTTTTTGCCTCATGTCTCGTTTACCGTTAGCGCCAGAGACAATCGCCCATGGAAGAGGCGAGACCTCGGACATATTGGGTTGTCTCAAGGTGGTCTTTTTCATGACCCTGTGAACAAACGCAGCGAAAAATTCACCAACGTCACGATAGTGAAAACATCCTCAAACCTCACAGAAGGCGACCATGGGCAAACTCCAGGCGCACCATTGCCGGTTTTTGAGATCAAAATGTGGAACGGTAGAACAACCATCGAACTCCGTGTGAGAGCCATTGAACGAGCCCATTGGACTTTCAACCAGCCGACACGAGGTGGCATAAAGTCACACTTGACGTACAATGAATACCCCTTGGAAATGGAATATTTACGTATTCGAGACGAATACGGCGTCCGAAAAGAATCGGACTATGAGTGGGCTCGAGGAAACGCAGAGCACTCTTGGGGATTGCTTCACTGACGGTTTCCATCCCGAATCGTATTCCATACCGTACCACTGTTCAGTGGGCAAGGTATTATGTGCGAGGAGCGATAGACACGGTAGAGGAGAGATTGCTATGAGCGAAGAATCCGATGCCGCAGAAACACCTACAACCGATGTTCACACCACGGATGAGGCCAAAAAGGAAGCAGAACAAGCTCGACTGGCCAAGACATTCCGCCTCATCGCAGGCGAGGAAGTTCTTCTCACCAAGCGTCCGAGTACGTTTGCGTTCCTTGGCATGTACCTCCTCGGGATTTTGGTCCTCGCAATACACTTTATTTTCGACAACGCCAACGCTCTGTCGAACGAAGATTCGAGTGGCTTCGTCAAATTTGCATTGTTCATGATTGACATTACAGGTGGCGAAAAATATCCATTTGGCTTCGTGTTTGTGATGCTGTTTATCACTTGGATGAACAGGTTGGTCAATGTTTCAACATCTGGCCGTTGGGTCACCATTGGCCTGCTTATTATTTCGCTAACACCTTTGGTGATTCAAATGGATGATGTTCTGTATTGGATCACTGACCTGTGGATGGATGACCCAATTGGTGACTTTATCCCAATTGGTGAATACAGTTACAGTCTCTTTGGGCTTGCATTTGTCTCCATCTACATGGCACTCACCTACTACTATCAGCGAAGTTTCCACTACGCCGTCACGAGCGATGCTGTGATTTTTGAGCACAGTTTCCTGCTGTCGAGGTCTCACCGCCGAATCCTTTTCGATCGCATCTCTGAAGTCATGGTTGAACGGTCGCCTGTAGGAACCATCCTTGGTTTTGCTACCGTTACAATCTTGACCGATTCTGGAGTTGGGATTGTCGAAGAAAGTACGGGGCCTGGTATCGCAGGTGCGATTCCCGGTACGACTGAAAAAGAAGGCGACTCAACTGCTGAGAAAGCAGGCAAAGGTATTCTTCGCTCCGTGATTGGGCTGCTTACCTATCAGAGAACAATTCGAACAGTCCGTGCAGACCCAAAGCATTGCATGTACAATATCCGCAACTGGGAGAATGCAAAAGCACTTCTCAATGAAAAGCACAAGGAACACAGTCAATCAAACCTGCTTCGAGACCTCAAAGACACAATTGTAGCATCATCCGAAGATTGAAGATTCACACCGATACGGCGAGTGTTTCAAAAAGTGTTTGCGACTCCAGCGACTTAAGGCGATACCATGAGCGACGAAGAAGTACTCCAAGGACCTATTGAAAAATTGCGTGGTGGCGACCTCGATGGAGCCCTTGAAGAGCTCGATGCTTTGATGAGCAGCAACAAAAAGAACGCTCAAGTTCACCACATGTACGCTGAATTTGCGAACATGAAAAACGCCGAGGCACAAGACGATGTCATCCCCGGTGGAAAAATCATGATGGCTTACAAGAAAGCCATGCAATTGGATGAAGAGAACGTCGAATACATTGGAGACTTCGCAACATTTGCACTTGAATGTCGAAGAATCCCAGTTGCGGTTAAAGAGTTCCAACGCTACGCACGACGTCTTGAAATCGAAGATATTCCTGTCGATGAAGTCTTGTTTACGGCAAGCCGTAACATTGTTGACGCCATCGAAGTGATGGACCCAAGTAAGAAGAATCCAATGGTTCAACCGTGGCTAAAGCAGGCCCTCATTTGGTCCGTAGGCGGATTGGGCTACTCACCGGAAGATGCTGCTGAGATGCTGCTTCGTGAAGAGTGAGGTGAACACATGACGAACCAGAGTGTTCGTCTTGCTTTCCGCATCGGTTACCTTGGCGATGGATACCATGGTAGTCAAGTTCAACCCGATGTCAAAACCGTTCAAGGTGAATTAATTCGTGTCTTTCGGAGCCTGAAATGGCTCGACCCTGCTTCCGTTGAACATAACCTCGTACTTTCGAGCCGTACAGATGCGGGAGTACATGTTCGGCTCAACGGAGGAGTCGTACACATCGACAGCGAATTGTGGGATGCCTTAACGCCAAGAAAAATGATTCGAGCTTTGGACGATCGCTTGCCCAAAGATATTGCTTTTCTCGACATCAAAAGGGTCGATGAAGAATGGAACCCTCGAATGGCCAATCATCGCGTTTATCGCTATCGATTAGAAGGATTGGAATTTTGGAAATATCCTGGAAAAGACTTTACAGAGTGGCTGAAAATGTTTGAAGGAACCTACAATGCTTCGAATTTCGCCCGGGTTGAGGAAGGAAAAAACCCAATGCGGACGATTCTTTCATGTCAACCATGGATTGTTGAAGGACGAACCGTTGGGTTCGAAATTATTGGTGAGGCTTTTTTGTGGAACCAGGTACGCAGAACGGCGATGGCAATACACAGAATGTGCATCGGAGAAATAAGCCCCTATGCGGTAAAGCAGGCCATTGAACACCCTGACACGGAAGCCGACTTTGGTGTAGCACCTGCGGACTGGCTCATCCTTTGGGGGGTTGACTGGAATGGGATGGAACTGCCTCTATCTCAAAAAGAAATTCGATGTTTTACTGAACCACCAACTGGCCCTGCGGTTGAACGTACCATGAGAAAGCGTTGGAGAGAGGGGGCTCGACATGAGATGAAGAGCCTGCTCTACCATGAATGGGCGGAATTGGGCGAGTTACCAATCGTCCGTCATACAACAGTCAATTCAAGCGAACCTGAATGATGTCGTTATCGACAAGTGCGAGTCTTTCGCGCAAGAACGAACATGCAATGACTTCCACCACATCCGTGTGCCGTGTTAAATCTGGAATCAATAAAGCACACTCGACGGTCGAGTCTCCAGATTCAAGGACCGCCATAAATGCAGTAGCACCACCGAACGATACACCATCTCGCAAGAAACCACGAATGCGATGAGCATCATGCATGCTGACATCGATGATTGAGGCAGCCTCACGGTCATGGTCAGTAGCGTCAAGTGTATCGATTCCCGACTTTTTTCGTAGAGCAATGTAATGAATCAAGTCTTGACCTTCAATGGTGAGATTCAAAGTACCCGGCCATGCAGTACCACCGAGAAGTTGTTTGAACTGCTCCTGATAGTGAGGTTGAGCCATGAAAATGTGGGCTCGCCCTAATCCACTGCTCACAGTACCGGTAAGTCGCATGTCACGCCCAACAGCACTTCCTTTTTGAGTGCATGGTTGTGCTCATACATTGAGAACTTCAAGCCCGAAAGAACTTGAATGTCGAGGTATTGGAATGGTTTGAGGAGAGCTTATGCCCGGTGACATGTCTTGGATGAAAACTCGTTTTGATGAATTATCAGAAAAATCATTGCTATGGGAACCGCCGACTTTGGAAAGTCCAAACGAGCCTCGATGCCGTATGGATGGAAAACCAACCATCATGCTTTCAGCAAACAACTACCTCAACCTGACCACGCACCCAAAAGTCAAGCAAGCAATGCTGGATGCGACGGAAAAATACGGTGCAGGAAGTGGAAGTGTTCGTGCCATTGCAGGGACAATGGACATTCACCTTGAGGCTGAAAGAAAAGTTGCTGAATTCAAAGGCGTTGAAGCGTCACTGATTTATTCAGCAGGTTATACCGTTAACGTTGGTCTCATTCCAGCATTGGTGACTGGACCACAAGATGTCATTATCAGTGATGCTTTGAATCACGGCTCGATTATCGATGGCGTTCGACTCACAAAAGCAAGCCGTGGCGTCTATGCACACAACGACATGGGCGAATTAGAAGCGGTGTTGAAAGCTCATGAAACCTCAGAGCGCAAGTTGATTATCACCGATGGTGTATTTTCAATGGACGGAGACATCGCCCCCCTTGATGAAGTAAACAAACTGGCCGAAGAATACGGCGCTATGGTTTATGTTGACGATTGTCACGGTGAAGGAGTCCTTGGAGAAAAGGGTGCAGGGATTGTTGCTCATTTCAATCTCCAAGGTAAAGTTGATTTTGAAACCGGTTCCTTTTCAAAGGCGTTGGGAGTTCAAGGTGGTATTCTAGCCGGCACAGAAATGACTCGCACACATGCACTCAACCATTCACGCTCATGGCTTCTTTCAGGTTCTCAGCCGCCCGGCGTAGCAGCTGCACAAAAAGCAGCAATTGAAGTCCTCATGGATGAGCCACAACACCACGCACGGCTGTGGGAAAATACCGACTACTTCAGAAAAGAACTGCAATCGCTCGGATTTGATACAGGGAATTCCGTCACACCGATTATACCAGTGATGTGTGGAGAATCAAGCGTAGCCAAAGCCATGACTAAGGCCCTCGGGGATGAAGGAGTCATGGCTGGAGCCATCGTGTTTCCAATGGTGGCCAGAGACAAAGCCAGAATTCGAACGCAAATGTCTGCCGGCCTAACCCGAGATGATCTCGACGAAGTGCTTCGACTGTTCGAAAAAGTTGGCCCAAAACTCAACCTTATCTGAGGTGATGCTGTGAACAGTGCGACATTGACCGATGAACAACTCCAATCCCTCGATGCAAGGATTCAATCGATTCCAATTGTGGAAACCCTTGGCATGAAAATTAACAAACTGGAAAAGGGCCATTGTGAAGCGACCGTCCCACGCCATAAGCGCTGGGATGGTATTTACGAAACATTCCATGGAGGGATGCTTGGAACAATCGCTGACACGGTTACCTGTTGGTCGATTTTAACCGAAATCGGAGCGGATGCACACGTTGCTACGACTGATTTCAATATACGATTTTTGCGACCTTGTCATACGGACGTCGTTTGCAAAGCCCATGTTGTTCGAATTGGGCGAACAATGTGTCTCGCTCGTGCTGACCTTTACGATACGAACGGAAAATTAGTCGCAGTAAGTCAAGTCAATTACATCAGGCTCGAAAACAAGCAGTGAGGCTGTACGTTCACTCTTCTTCCAGTGCATCGACGACCGAAAGAAGTTCATCGTCTCCGCCAGCAATTTCTTCGGCATCGTTCAATGGTTCTTGGTATTCGTGTTCGAGACCTTCAAACGGGTTTTGGTTGTCCTCAAGCTGGCACAAAAGACGCCAACGTGGAGCCCAAGAAAGATGAACATACATCGGACCTGGGAGGAGTAAAAGAAGCCAAATGAGACTTTGTGGTAATTCAAGCATCTCGGTAAGGGAGATGGTGAGCAGCGCAAATCCAACAAACGGCATCGGATAGAGAATATACCGCGGAGGCGTCACTGGGAAACGCTTTGTAACTCGAACAATGATGAGAGAAAGCATTCCGAGCAGCAAGCATGCCACCATAATCAGCGAAGAATGGAAAATCCAGTTGGTGAGCCAACTGTCTGAAGCTTGTGCAAATCGGTAAGGCAGAATTAACGCCAATGAAACTAAGAGGCCGTAAAAGGCAGAAATGTTCGACGGGTGAGAGAGCCATAATGGCAAGAGGGTGAAGCGACGAGAAAGGGATGTCCCCAGCAGAGTTTCACGCTCTTTTGAGCCTAAAGCGTCGAGACGCCCTTGCCAACGTGCCGATGTTTCCACACCCCTCCGATGGAGTACAGGTTTTCAATGTGAAGGCCAATAAATCCACAAGAATATGCATTTACTCTCTTCTCAACTTGCTAAAAATGCCTTCAGGTTCGATTTCTAGATTTTCATCGACCTCCAACCATGAACGCTCAAGTAATCCGTAATCAATGGCTTCACGCTCACGGGCATCCTCAATGGTGTCTTCATCACCGTTGACCGCATCGCGCAATGCAATGGCTTGGTTGATGAGAATCACGAATCGTTTGAGCCACGGGTGCGATTGTTGGCGATGACTGAAATGCCCAATCACGGTATAGTCGTCGTCATCTCGTATGAGCAACGTCCCTCCCATCAACTCATCAGCCGTCAAACGTACTCTGCCCTTACCTATGTCTGCCCAAGCCCCATCCGAAAATTGTACCATGACCATTGCGTTTCCGAGTTCAGCATCGCTCATGAAGGGATGATTCATATTCACAGCAAGAGGAATATTCAGCATCGGTGCTCGACGGTAGAAGTAGAGGCCCCCACCGATGGAAAGGGCAATGATGAGCAGGTACAACAGGAAAGTGTACTCAATGAAAGGAAGCAGCAGTCGAAACAAGAGGAGAACGCCCATTTCGTAAACCAAGAGATACCCCACAAACCGTACCGTGAAAGGTCGAGCGATTGGAAGAACATTGAAGCGTCGCATTTCTACAGACAATTCGGCCTGACGCTCGCTCATAGTGTACCATTTGGGTGAACACCTTCAACTTCACGGTACTTCGCTCTAAGAACACCGAAACTTCGATTTGGCTCCATCTACGAGGGCGTGAAATGCTGTTCGATGAATGAAACGAGCCGGACCTTTCAAGAAGTGTCTCGTAAGCATCACCCCGAAGGGGTGAGCGAATATGGTGGAATTGCCGCAAGGAGATGTTACGGAAGTCCGCCGAGGGGGACCGGATTCATTGCAACTTCTTTCCTCCGACATCGCCAGATTATCGACGACGGGATACCTGCGTATTGAACGTCGGCCAAAGGAACAAATGCCTCGCATAGGCCACATTGCTTTCAAAGAGGGAATCCCCATGATGGCGGTGCATGAAGCCACCTCGATCAGTATGGCTCTCGAAGCCTTACTCGACATCGAAAGCGATTGTGCACTCCTCGATTCACTTCTTGCCGTCCATGAGTTGCCGCTGTCTGATGTGGACCGGATTCTCGATCTGTACCCTGAAGCGCAGTTGCAAACCGAGCAAAAGCAGAGTTCAGAAAATAACGAGCACCCGTGGTGGTCAAAAGCAAGGTATCGAACAAGCAGTTGGCGCCGTGAAGAACGCCTCCCGGAAATGGAAACGGTTGTTGAAGCACCCGAGGCTTTGCGTCAACGAAGCCGTGCAATGATGCAGCGTTTCGATGGATTGGAAAAAATGCTTCGGCCGGGTGATGCGTACTTGTTTGACTCACCAGACCCATCACCATTGTTCGACCTGGCGGGACAATTGGCAGTTCACGGGCGCCCGTTGCTGGTTCTAGCCCGACACGACATAGAATCACTCAATGTCGAACACAACATTCCAATTGCGTCAAGCAGTTGGCTCTCGCAGAACAGCAGCACCAAATCTACGGAACCGAGCCTCGAAAACATCCGACGTAAAATCGACTCGTTCCTGTGGGAGAACCTTCGCGCAGTGGTTGTCCTTGAAGGAATCGAGTACCTCTCAAGTATACACGGTGATGACAGGATTGTAAATTTCCTGCGAGACATCGTTGATGGAGTTCGCTTGGAAGACCATCTGTTCTTGACGACAGCTGACTTCAACGCCTTTTCAATGACCACACGCCAGCACCTCTCACGCTACATGACCGACCTTGAGGCATCGGTATTGGAGCACTGGAACCTTGAACCCGACCTTCTTCTTGACCATCCATTATGCGCCCCAGCCAGTGAAGAAGAACGGGAATGGATTGAACAACAACTGCAACAAGCGATTTGGTCATCGAACGGCGGCCCTATCGCACCGCAATCCAGTGTTTTTGGGACGATGGAAGGTGGATTCGACGCTCCCGAGTCAGAAGAAGTTCAAGCCGCCACAGAATCACTGCATTCCGTTGTTCAAGAATGGAGCAATGAAGAAGAACCGGAACCGACGAACAAGAATGCTGAGCCAGTTGCAAACCACCAACAACCGGTGGCCATCGAACAGAGACCTCAGCCCACTGACGCTCCAATTCCAAGAACCCTTCCAGAGGTTGCTAAACCAGTTGTTCCGAGCGCTCAATTTGAGCATTCACATACAGCGAGTGCGCATGCAGAGCGCATGCCTGGCGTGCAGTCAACTGGCCCTCGAAAGGCGCAAAAGATTCGAAGGAAGAAAAAGAGGGCTTTGCCACGACCAAACCAAAAAAAGCAGCGCGCTTTGTTTGCAGCAGTAAGAAATGCGCCTGAAGCAAAAGAACTCAGTGAAGTGGACGCAGGCAGTATTCAACCACCGCAAGCGTTCTCTTCGACTCTTGAGAACTACACGCAGCGACAAGAGAGAGCGGTTGAAAAAATGGCTGCTGTTCCAAAATTACATTCATCAGTACTGGATGCCACTCGCCAACATGTCAACACCCGCGAACATAGGCTTCCAAAGACACCCCTGCCGAATCGACCACTTGATGCGGTGAAAAGTAGGAAGCCGGTCAACACCGAAACATCACTCACCCCGCATATGGCCCGACCCGGTGCAAGAGAGCAAAACCAACACGAAAAACCAAGTCGCGAAGGTGCCTTTCGCCAGCAGTCGAAACCTTCACTGGAAGATAAACTCAGCGTGTGGGAACTTGAAGACAGGGAACGGCTTCGCAAGGAAATGGAGGCGAAAGGCGAATGAATCCACGGCGTGAGAAACTCGCTCTTGCCCTTGAGCTTGCTCGACAAAAACTGGACCAAACTGGCTCAGGAATCGAACGAATCGCACCTCAGAATCGACAGCGTTCTGAACCCTCGAACTCGAAACTGAATCGATTGCTCGGCAAGAATGATGTCGTGGACCGACGTAAAGGCACACTGCTGCAACGAACTGAAAGTGTTGAGCGACCGACGTTTCAATTGGTAGCTAACGGCGTTTTGGGCAAGCAAACTGAACGAAGAAAGCCTGCCATCGAATTTCAATCCAACGGAGATTCACTCTCGGACATAGCGGCACGTCGCATTCGGTCGTTACGCCAACGAACATTCGATTCCATCGAACAGCAGGAAGGGCCTGTCGAAGACGGTTACTTGGGGATGGAACACGATGGCAGCCCGGTATGGAAGTCGGTTCTTGATGGCCATCGTGGCCTTACGACCCAAATTCTTGCAAACGATTTGGCACCTGACGATGAAACTTCACCGTTCCACCACAGCGTCATACTCCCAACTGAAGGTGTATGGCCATCACGTTTACGTCCCGAGGTTCGGAAGAGTTTCAAACAGTGGTTTAGCATTCCAGAAAATACACGCGCAACTCAGGCTGCTGAGGCGGTGGTTGATTCACCTGGAGGTCAACTCAACCCACTCCTCTTCATCGGCGCATCACAAACAGGAAGAACGCACCTGCTTCATGCGACTGCTCAAGCAGTACTGCGCCGTCAAGAAGGGAATGTCTACCTGCTTACAGGTGCGGAGTTCGCAGGATTGGAACGCTTGCCAGAAGGCTGGCAAGATACGTTGGTGAACGCAAGATTGCTTGCAATTGACGATATTGACGCACACGTGAACCATCCCGAACTCGCCCACGAACTTGGCATGATGGTTGACTATGCACTCAATCTTGGCGTTCACGTACTGCTCACTTCGAAGAGCACTCCCGATGATTGGCCTACCTCGCGTCTGTGGGAACTCACCCGTCATGCAGCCTCGGTGCAACTTGAGCCTCCACAATCGACAAGCATGGTTCTCTATGCACGACATCTTTCGCACAAGAAAGGCCTCATGATGAACGACAGTCAATTGGCAAGCCTGGTCTTGAAAGATACCATTGGATGGCAATCGACAAAAGCCAATTTCGACTTGGTCGCTCTCGCTCTTCAATCCGGTGAGGAGGTACTGGATGGAGAAGACGTCACTGCCCTGCTTTCAAATCAACTTGACCTTCAATCGGTGCAACCTCTAGCGGAGCGAGAAAAAGTAGAGGACATCGCTATGCGACTCATCAATTCTGCTGTTGACACAGTATACAGTGACGAAGTTCATGGAGGTATAGACCTCTATTCTGAGTTACCTGAAATCGGAGTCGACGAGTACATCCCACCAGAACTTGACGCCCGTGATCTCGCCGCATCAGGTGACAGACGCCACGCTGAATATCTCAAAATTGCATTGGAGGATACAGCGCCTGCTGCACCATCGGTATTGAATATGCATGAGAGAGAGCAACATCTTGTTGCTCGCAAAGGTCGAATTGAAGACCGTGATATCGGACTGGCGGCTGATGTGTTGACCGATTTGGATGAGGCATTCGATAGCAAAATCAATTCCTTTGAAAGGGATTTAATTGAGAGTTCAAAACAACTTGGTCATCTTGAATCAAAACTTCACGACCTCTCCGAGCGTACTTCCGAAGCAACCATCGAGGAATTGATATCCATCGCAGATGAATTACGGAGAATGGAAAGTAATCTTACTGAATTTGATCCCGACCGCGAGCCTTGGCCAGAAATGGAAGAAGATACTGTTGAAAAAGAAAGGCGAAAAGTCGGTCGACGCTCATCAAAGAAAACCGTAGATCCTCTCGACAGCCATGAGCCTGCTGGAGAATGGAACGTAGACTCCGGCAGCGTTGACATGATGGATTTACTTGACCATACCGCTGAGCCACGTAAAATTCGTCTTGGCCGATTACACCCCGTTCAAAACATGCTGATGGGTGAAGAAGAATGAGACCTCCATGGTGGATGGAAGGCGTAGCCTTCTCATGTCAAGCGAATTGTGGCAAATGCTGTGATGAGCCAGGTGGAATTGTTTACCTGTCCATAACAGATGCTGAACGAATTTCTAAGCATCACAAAATGGAAGTGGAGGATTGGTTGGAAAGAGACTGTCGGCAAACCTTAGACGGCCGATATGTGCTCAAAAGTCGCCCGGTGGATGATGTATGCATCTATTTGGATGGCAACAAGCAATGCACCATCTATACCGTTCGCCCGCAACAATGTGCAGCGTTCCCATGGTGGGGCGAAAATCTCGCTACAGACCGAGCTTGGAAAGAAGTCAAAGAAACATGCCCCGGGCTTACTGCTGATGATGCGCTTGTGATTGATGGAGAGTCAATCCGCATCCACGTCTTTGCCGACAGAGAATCGACAAAGGGTTTCCGTTCTTGGCCACCTTGGAACAGAAAATAGGGTCCAGAAGGCACTCTACCGATTGTTTACAGTTGAATATGGAGGAGCCGCCTTTATACGAAAGAGGTATGTGGAATGTTCCGAGGGGAGCATTTGGCAGACAAGAAGGTACTCTTGGAAGTGACTGAGAACCACCTCAACACTGGCCTAAGAGGCGTTCCAGTTGGCACTTGCCGCACCTCATATGTCACGCCAACTGAAGGCGTTCATTACTGCGGCTATCCGATTTCCGAATTGGCCCAATTTGACCCTGAGGATATCGTTTACCTCTTGTTCCACAAGGAACTTCCGACCGATGAACAGTCCTCTGCTTTCCGTCAAGACCTTGCGAACCGTGCTGCGATCCCTGGAGATTTGGAATCTGTACTCAAAACTTTACCAAAATTCGGCCATCCAATGGACTGGCTCAGCATTGGCATACACACCTTGGGCATGTTGGAAACTACCGAGGATTGGAAGGAAGATGCACTGAATCTCGTTGCACGGATGCCTCGTTTGATGGGACTCATTTTCAGAATCCGTGAAGGTCGAGAAAACGATATTCCCGCTGATGACACATCGATGAACCTCGTTGACCGATTTGTTCATGCGCTCGATTTTGAAGGGGTCGACAAAGCGAAAATGAAGCGTGTAATTTCTACCTATCTCGTTCTTCATATGGACCATGGTGGCGGCAACCTCTCGACCTTTTCAGGTAAGGCAATCGCATCAGGCAAGGCAACCGTTTACTCTTCGATGGCCGGTGCAATGAATGCACTTTCAGGGCCTCTTCACGGACGAGCAAATCAATCCTGCCTTGAATTTGTGCTGAAGGTAGGAACCAGCGACCCGACTGAGGTTGAAGCATTCGTGAGAGCTGAACTCGAAGCAAAGCGACCAATCTTTGGCTTTGGCCACGCAGTCCTTCGGGCTGAGGACCCTCGCGCTACTGCTCAATTCGAACTTGGCTCTGAAATTTGCCCTGACGATGAAAACTTCAAAATTGTTACAACGCTGCGAGAAGTTGCTCCTCGTGTCCTTGCTGAGAATCCAAAGATCAGCAACCCAAACGCCAACGTCGACATCGCAAGTGGCGCTTTATTGCACCACATTGGATTCACCGACCCAACCTATTACACCACCTTCTTTGGATGGGCTCGTGTAGCAGGAATTGGTGCACAAATCGTCGATGAGCGTGCTGTTTTGCGGAACGGAAAGGGTACGCCAATTTATCGACCCAAGTACATCGCTGAAGCACAAACGCTTCGACATATCGAGTGAGACTCACTTCAAAACTGGGCGTGAAGTCTTCCCTGAGCCTCGATGGCCGAGCAGCCGTATCGCTTCCCATGGGGGCGATGCATCACTTGAACGCTCGAGGATGGCTGCGGTTGAATCGCTCCACTGCCATTTTTCTTTCCACATATCGATGAGCTCGGTTTTACGCTGAACATCGCAATCAGACCATGGGAGTACATGGGTTTGAAGTTCTTTCAAAATGTCAAGATGATTTGAAGCAGTTGCAGAATGGAGGAGTTCAGTTTGCTGAGCATCAAGAGGTTTGGTCGCCGGTTGAGTCCATCTCAAGTGCCCCGAAGGCAACCAAGTAACATCAGGGTCTGAACAATCTGTAAGCCCCGTCAAACCGGCATTGAGAATATCGTATTCAGTGTCGAGGTTTGCAGGCCAGACGTAAATCGGATATCCACCCTGATGTGCATTCACACGCCGTATTCGGTCGCCTTTTAAGCCGCCTGTCCGACCGAACGTGAGCCAATTCTGTGGAGGTAAGAAATACTCGACAGCACAGGGAGCCATTGCAGCGCCTGCGTCTTTATTGGCGTGAATCAATCGAGCCAATGGAGTGCCCAAGAACTGTAAAGTACCACGCATTCTTTTGGTGTAATAGGTTCCGAATGGGGGGATGTATGGAGTTAAATTCGCCCAAGGACGTTTTGTTTGAGCCATCTTGGCTGAAGATTCCATTCCAGTATGGAATGCATAGTAGACGGCGTTTTCATGGGGAATCTCGTATTCATCGAGCAAGACTTCGGCTTTCGAGATCATATGACTCATATGAGAGATATGTTGCTTTTTCCCAAAAAATCCACCGCCGTAGAGAGCACGAGGGTGTGGACGTTTGAATTCCACACAACCCATTTTACCCTTGTCGCGCCACTCTGAGTGTATCACGGGGTCTTCAAGCATAGCTTTGAACGAGAGAAAGCCCAACGATGTTAACTCTTCAAGCGTGTGGTTTTCAGTCCACTTCACCGAATGCGGGTATTTGGACTCCGGTACTGAAAGGTGTGCGTCATGATGCAAAATCAGTTCTTGATCACTGGTCAATCGTAAGTCAAATTCGATGCCGTCGTTGAATTGAATGGCGTGCCGAAGACTCTCCAAAGTGTTCTCAGGTGCTTGGTTCCATTTTTGCACCATGTTACATCCAATGAGAACTCCTTTCTAAGCGTAATGATGCTGTGTCCCATCTTCGTGAGTAAACGGAAGCCGCTTTACCGGTCATGTTCGTCATAATACCTATATGAAATCCCTACGCCCGTCAAAACATGGACCCCTATGGCATCATGATGGGGCTCATCTTGGTGTTGACGCCAATTATTTGTTGGGCATTCACTGCCCACAAGCCTGCAATGCGTGTCCCAATGAAGCGTTGGTTGCAGGTTTTTCACGACCAACGGTACTACCTTCACGCAATGGGTTACATTGTCATCATCAAATGGAAGTCGATTACCGATGCGCTCAACGAACCGATTAAATTGCGAACTGGACATTGGACACAAGCCGTCTATTCGCTCGAAGGGGACTTTACACAGCATGTTCAAGAGTTCTTCCTCAACGACACGCTCACTTCATTCCTTAATTTCCATTACCTGTTCATTTACCTGTTCTTGATTTACGTCACAACCGTGTACTTCGCCTACACTGGCGACCGAGACATGACGGACAAAGTGGCCCTGAATTATCTGCTGATTTACGCTCTGGCCGTTCCTTATTACCTGTTTTTTAATGTGGAAGTCACATCCTCCTGGATACCAGGAATGGAATCGCTGCTGTATCACGAGGGATGGTACAGCGTATTCTATGCAACGCATGACCCACTCGACAATGCTGTTCCATCTCTGCATGTCGCCATACCGTTCGGTATTCTGCTGCTTAATTATCTGCATGTGCGAGAAAACGGAGGAACACTTCGGGAGTGGCGGCATTTCCGATACCACATGTTCGTATTGCTGAATACAGTGTTGTTCATATTCACCATTCTTTATCTTGGCATCCATTGGTTCATCGACATACCACTTGGAATGTTAATTGGCGGTGTTGGAGCATTGTTCATCCACCACCTCCAACCGAGGTTGCGAAATGATTACGGTAGTTTCTTCAAAGGATTCACGAGCAAAAAGATTCGTCAGCATTTGCTGGTAGAGGGAATCGTCGCATTGCTGTTACTCACCACGATTCTCATGGCCGTTCAGTACCAAGAAACGCACGTCGATGAACGCATATCCTACCAACTTGGACCTGATGACTCACGGTTTGAGATTATACAGAAGTTCGAACCTGGGATGAATGTTCATTCCAACATAACGAATCTCGATGATTCCATCACCATGGAGGTGGTTGTTCTCATGGTCGACATCGCACCTCCTGCGATGGAAAACGGCTCGATTGATTGGAGCATCGTGAAGAGTATTGGAGAGGTTCAGTATGTACCTCCACAGTCGACACTTGGAGTGGTCATCGATTCCCCAATGGTCTTCCATTACATCATGATGCATAACCCGAGTCAGAACTCAACGGGTGATGTCATTCAAGTTCGCGTGTTAAACGATTATCATCAGGACTTGATGGGTCAAGCCATCGCTCTTTCACTTGCATCCCTGTGGATGACTGGCTTTGTCATCAATCGCATCCGTCGGCTCAAGAAATACAACAGGAAGTTCTACGACTCAACACCGTCTCATCTCTGGGAACAAGAATGACATTCACGATGAGTGTGTGTTATGAGGGTCTGCCTCGTCCTCACAACAATGGCAGGAGCCGAACGATTGGTCAGTGCAGTGGATGAACTGCTTGATTCACCCGGCGGCGAAATGCTCTCACAATTCCGCACCCATCTTCGCTCAAGAGTGAAAATGCTCGCCCTCGTGTTCGCAATTGGCTTTGTCGCAACGTTTCCACTCACTCGAACTTTTATCGCATGGCTGATTGAGCCACAGCGGCTTCCAAGCGACGTCGAGATTATTGTGATCACACCGGTCGAGTTCATTTTGCTTCAAGTAAGATTGGCTGCCCATGTGGGACTCATGTGCATGGTTGTCGTGTTCCTTTCAGAGGGAAGTTGGAAAGCAAGCAAACATTTTGCCGTTCGTCAACGCCTTGCAGAACTTGATTTCAAAACACCTCGTCCGAACATGACGATGCTCATGACGTTTGTATCGGCCCTCACTTTGATGGTTGCCGGAATCTACTATTCGTGGAATTGGCTTACACCGATGTTGCTTGAATACCTCACGACCGATGCGCAAAGTGCGGGCCTTTCAACTGAGTGGAGACTCACCAGTTACATTGGATTCATTGCGAATTTGGCACTCGCTTCTGCAGTCGGATTTCAAGCCCCCCTCGTCACACTCGCTGTATTGCGACTCGGATTGGTTCGTCGAGCAACCGTTCGCTCCTATCGGCGCCACATTTGGTTTAGTGCGTTTATTCTCGGAGCTTTTTTGTCTCCACCAGACCCGCTTTCGCTGTTCCTCGTAGCCATGCCTGTGGTCATTCTTTTCGAAATCGCCATAGTGATTGATGCAATCACTCGAAAAGAAGTTTTGCCATCCGATTGAGGGAAGGAGGGAGTGTCGATAACGGCACTGCCATACGTCCAGGGGATTGATTGTACATACGTCCGTGGAAATCTGAGCCACATGTCACCCCAAGTTCGGCCTTCTTGGCGGCTGACCAAAGTTCATGTCGATAAGCATCGGAATGACTCCGGTGGAAACATTCGATGGCATCAACACCCGCATCAAGGCAGAATTGGACAAGGTCTGCAGTGTCAATGCAATAGTAAAGTGGATGAGCCAGGGATGTGAAACCTCCTGCCTCATGCACGGCCTTGCAGGCCTCAGCAATGCTCGGTTTAGGCCGAGTGATGTGAACGGGCTTACCGTCTCCAATCCATTCGTCAAACGCCTGTTGTCTTGTCTCAACATAACCGGCTGCGATCATTTCATCTGCCAAGTGCGGTCGGCCGACTGAATCCCCTGCACGCGCTACAACGGCGTCAAAATCAATGGGCATTCCAAGTTCTTCGAGCCGTTGTACCATCGTCTTCATACGTGGAATTCGACCTTGACCCAACGGTGCTAACCATGCTTCGAAATCCATGTGACCCTTACTGGAAAATTCAATGTGCGGGAAATACGCCAAGAGATGCCACGAATCGGAAGCACGGTCTCGTTGTCTTGTTTCCATGACTGCAGCATTTGCTTCAAGACCGGGCATACAGGTAATCTCAACGCCAGGAATGAACTTCATCCCTTCAGATTCTGCAGCCTGCTTTCCTGAACTCCACCCCGAAATGGTATCGTGGTCGGTTAATGACCAAAATTGGACCTTGGACTCAGCCATCATCTTCGCCACGTCCGCGACTGGATGTTCACCATCGCTGTTGGTGGAATGACTGTGAAGATCAAACGCTTCGGTCCACATGTTACAACCCAACCGCTCAACCTCTATTGAACTATGCAGCGTGCTAAAACAAGTCGTCGAGGTTTGGTAAGTCCGGAAGAGAGGGGGTGCTGGGTTGTTCTGGAAGATGTGAGACGGTTTGGGCTGGAGGTGCTTCAAACAACTCATCGAGGTTCGGCATGCTCGGTAAGTGGTCAATGAGCATCTGTGATTCAGCGATGGGTTCCACCTGTACTTCGGTTTGAGGCACCGGTTGCGTTATTTGTGTTGGTAGAGAGACCTGTGTAGAACCTTCAGTTTGGAACTCACGATTCGACGTTTGCCATGGGAGTTCAGGAGTTGGCTTGGTATTCACTTGCCCGGGGAGCGGGATGTTCTGAACTTCCAGTCGGTGGAAGGTGTCTTCGGTCGAGCGAGAGGATTTGAACACTTCACGGCCTTGCTGTGTGTGACGGTGGGGTGCTGGATTCATCTCGACGTGTTGTGTTCCGACAGAACCCATCCCGGTTGACAACGTTGCAAAGGCATCGGTAACATTTTCCGGTTGTACATCCTTGAAGTCTCCAAGAAGAGAGGTGGCCATGGCTTGCGGTTGCGAGGCTTCAGCCGGTTTTGTTTCAAATTCAATTGAATCAACATTCGTAGAAGAAGAGCGGAATTGTGTTGGCATTGATTCGATCGCAGAAAATTGCTCTTCCAGTGTCGGCGCAGATATCATTTCCATTTGCTCACGCTCTCTTGATGCCAAGAACGAGACGATGAAAAGAACCGTTGAGACAATGACCATAGCCATTTCTTCGGTACCAAATCCATCGACAAAGCCGAGTTTCAGAACAGAACTGACAATGGCACATACAGCTGCGATTAAACCCAACACGAGCGATGCTGTCGCAAGGCGTGGTGCTTTCGGGTCCATACATGCTGCTGTCGTTGCCAACCTATGAGCGTTGTTAAACCGAAAGCGAAAGTTCTGCAGCACGAACTGTATTTTCCATCAGCATGGCGATGGTCATTGGTCCGACTCCGCCGGGTACCGGTGAAAGCCATGCAGCCTTTAGGGCCACATCGGGATGAACGTCACCTGCAAGCCGCCATCCACGTTCACGGGTGTCGTCATCAACGCGATTGATGCCAACATCAACCACAACTGCGCCTTCTTTAACCCAGTCTGCAGTCACCATTTCCGGACGACCTACCGCAGCGATGATAATGTCCGCACTTGAGCAAAGAGCCTGAGTATCTTTGGTTCTCGAATGAGCAACTGTGACCGTAGAATCAACACCTTTCGCACTCAGAAGTAACGATTGCGGCATCCCAACTATTCTCGAACGACCCAACACCACCGCAGTTTTACCTTCCGTTTCAATCCCGGCCCACGACAACATTCGCATGACTCCGCTTGGCGTACATGGCAACATCCCATCCATTCGACCTTGAACCAAACGGCCTAAGTTTTGTGGATGGAACCCATCGACGTCCTTTGATGGGTCGATGAGGTCTGTGAGACCTTCTTCGTCCATGTGATTAGGAAGAGGCGATTGAACAAGAATCCCGTGCAAACCATCTTGTTTATTGAGCGATTCGATGGTTTGACGAACTTCATCTTCGGTAGCGTTTGCCGGCAATTCAATATGAGTACTGCGAATACCGAGTCGCTCACAGGCTCGGACTTTCGAGCCAACATAGACATGGCTCGCCGGGTCATCGCCAACAATCACGACTGCCAAATGAGGTTGAGTCTTCTTCTCTAAGCATGCTGCAATCCTTTGAATGAGTTCTTCTTCGACCTTTGCTGCACAAGCTTTTCCGTCCAGTCGTTGGGCCACCATACCACTCCCAAAGAATCCATGACTTTGAGCATTCGCTTACAGAACCCCTCCACCTGCTTCATGTTCAGAACCGGCAGCGGTCGTAAACAACCGTTCGTCATCCTTGAACGATTTGAATTCAATCGCATTTCCAGACGGATCGTTCAGGAACAGCGTCGCCTGCTCTCCAACCTTCCCAGGATAACGAATATGAGGTTTGAGTCGAAAATCAACCTCCTTTGCGAGCAGTTGGTCTCGGAATGAATGCCACTGCGCATACTCCATTACCAAACCGAAATGAAACGGTGGTACTTGCTTACCATCAACCCGTCCACCGTCCGTATAATCTGGCATCTTCTGAACCAAATGACAGACGATTTGATGGCCATGAAAATTGAAATTGATGGTGTGCTCTGTTCGACGACCAATTGCACACCCGAGCATATCAACATAGAATCGTTCTGTTTGGTCTAAATCCGTAACGGGAAACGCAAGGTGAAACGGACGCATGAAAAACCGACTGGATGGAGGCTTATCGGATTTTTCACGTACAGTGAATGTGAGGAGCCTGCGGAGGGACTCGAACCCCCGGCCTTCGGATTACAAATCCGATGCACTACCAGCTATGCTACACAGGCGACAAACTGCCCGAGACACTTACCCTTGATGAATGAAACGGAGAGAACAACAAGAAAACGACATGGATTCGAAGCATTTCTTTGAACCAGCGGAAGGGGCAAGTCAAAGAACACGCCCGCATTCGGAGAGGCATGAACCACGATGCCGGTGCAGGATTACTCAACCCCTACTCCCAGTCCAAGGTCGGTAACGATACCATCTTTGGATGGTGGGCTCGGTACCAAGAAGCGGTCAAAAACGGTGCTGACGCCGTAAATGGGACCATTGGAGCACTGCTTGAGGACGACGGAACACTCGCCATCAACAAAGTGGTTGATGAAGCGATTCGGGCAGCACCTCCAGTCGAAATTGCCGCATATGCGCCGTTGAAAGGACTTCCAGCATTCCTCGATCTGGCCAAAACTCTTGCTCTCGGTGAGCACCGTGACGCCATGGATGCGTGCGGCATCTCGATGACCGCAACTGCAACGCCGGGTGGCTCTGGCGCACTGTTCCTCGCAGCAGCCAATTTTGCGAACCGAGGCGACAAAGTACTCCTTCGAGACCGACACTGGGGCCCTTACAAGGGATTCCTGTCGGGCTGTGACTTGGGTTCAGAAGTCTATGCACTGTTACCGAAAATCGATGACTCGCCGTATCCATTTGTTGATATTGAAGATTTCAAAGCCAAACTTGCCTCACTCTGTTCGACCCAAGACAAAGTCATGATTTGGCTCAATGATCCAGCACATAACCCTACAGGACTTTCTCTGACGCCTGCAGGACGAATGGCCGTGCTTGAAGCGGTGATGGAAAGCGCTTCTGCCAACGAGAATGTTGGCCACACTTTACTCTTGGATTCTGCGTATCATCTGTATGCAGAAGAACCTCATGGATGGAGCCAAACCATTCTTGAATCAATTGAAGAGGGTTGGCCATGGACTGAAAATTTCCTCATCACCTTTGCTCTTTCGCTCTCGAAGTCTCACACCATCTATGGCCTGCGAACGGGTGCTCTGGTCAGTATCCATCCCGACGCAGAAGTCACCGAAAAAATCGACATGGTGATGGGGGTTACTGGACGGCAGACATGGTCAGCAGCACCTCGAGTAGCACAATATACCGTCAGTGAAATGCATGCATCGAGTGCAGGTGGCGAGGCATGGGGTCTTGAGAGGGACCGCTTACAGTCCCTGCTTGTGAACCGCAGGAACCTTCTCAAAGAGTCATGTGAAAAACTGAACGTCCCCCTCAATCCAACGCATGATGGCTTCTTTGCGTGGTTGGAACATGACGATCCACAGAAGATTGCAGAGGCCTGTGCTGAGCAAGAAGTGTACCTCGTTCCGCTCACCGGTGGGGTTCGCATCGGCCTATGTGCAGTCCCGTTGGAACACATTCCTCGCGTCGCCGAAGCGTTAGCACACGCACTCAAGTGAGGAATCACGATGCCCGGGACGAGAGAGAATTTCCTCATTGCAGGGGCAATATGCATTGTCGCAGGGGCTTTTTTCACCGTTGCCAACATCATGTCCATCGCTGGAACAATAGGGATAAGTGGCATCGTTTTGTTCATACTTGGTATGTCGATTCGTACTGAAAAGGGAATGTCTGACGAAGAAATTTCCAATTGGAAACCGGACTCAGCACAACTTCCTGATGCTGGACGTGTCATGTACAGAGTGGACATCACGCTTGATGAGCCGAAGAAGTGCACCGTCATGTGCGGACCATGTGGGCATATCGAGTTACTCGATGGGGATAGACCAAGTCAATTTACTTGCCCAGCATGCGCTGTTTCACTCTGGGAAGAAGAAGAGTAAGCGGCAAATAACGATCGCTTCAAAAGTCCACAAAAAGACCTCGGGGCTCCATAGAATTGAAGGGCATGAATTGACACGACGCCTCATGGACGCAGACTCCTTGCTCAACCCCGAGCGCAGAATGCTGCGCCGAATGCAAGAGAAGCCTGGGCATGAATGGTCTCTCACTGAAATTCTTGAAGCGTGCCAATGGAAGGACCAAGCGGTCGCCGTCGGAGCCGGACATGGCCTTACCAACGGCGGGCTTGTAAAAACAAAGGAAAACAGTTCGTCACTCGTGCGGCTCGCAACTGAAGGCGTCAAGGCAAAGGAGAGTGGGCTGCTTGAAGCGCGATTATGGAGTTGGATTTCAACGCATGAAGAGCCAACAATGGCCAATCTCCAATCGAATTTTGAGCGTCATGAGGCGGGGCCAGGTGTTGGACTAATGAAGCGGTTGGGCGTTCAAATGTCCAATGGCGCCTTTGCCGCGGAAAATCCAGAGCAAGTCACGACACAAATTGCGGAGAGAACTGCATTCATTCAATCGTTACCACAACCTGAAGATTCGCTGGATAGCGACATGTTGGAGCATTTCAAATCACGCCGTGGCCTGATTGAATCGGTTGTATCGACAACACGAACATGGACGCTGACCAGTGCCGGGCAGGCGGTTGCTTCAGATTCACTTGTCGAAAAACAATTCATTACTGAGATTACCAGTGAACTTCTGCAATCGGATGAATGGAAAGATGCCGAATACAGACCGTTCGATGTGACGCTTGAATCCTCAACACCGAGAACTGGACGCAGCCATCCTATGCAGGCATTGATTGAGCGTGTACGCAGCATATTCCTTGAGATGGGATTCTCAGAATTGGTCGATGACTATGTTCAAACTGCTGGATGGAACATGGATGCTCTGTTCATTCCACAAGACCATCCAGCACGAGAAATGCAAGACACGTTCTACTTGGAAAACCCTCAATCAATTGAGCTTCCAAAACACCTCACGGATGCTTGGGGTGCGATCCATGAACACGGTGGAGACACCGGCTCGGTGGGTTGGGGTGGTTCGTTCTCTGCCGAAACCTCAGAAAAAGGGCTGTTGCGCACACATACAACGGTCAACACCATCCAATATCTTGCAGAGAACCCAACCGAAGCATGCCGTGTCTTTTCGGTCGACCGGGTGTTCCGTAAGGAAGCAATTGACAGAACACATCTCCCTGAGTTCCACCAAATTGAAGGAATCATCATGGAAGAAGGAGCAAACTTGCAAATGCTTGTTACCACGCTCAAAACGTTCTATGCAAAGATGGGCTATCCAGAAGTTCGAGTCCGCCCTGCCTATTTCCCTTACACAGAACCAAGCCTCGAAATTGAAGTCAAATGGAGAGGAAAGTGGTTGGAACTGGGTGGAGCAGGCATTTTCCGACCTGAAGTTACCGAACCTTTAGGCATCTCTTCACCGGTACTCGCATGGGGAATGGGCCTCGAACGGCTTGCTATGCTGGTTCTCGGTCTTGATGACATTCGCCAACTCTACATTTCAGATTTAGAATGGTTACGAAACCAACCGATTCTGTGACGGCGCTCAACGAATGCAGCGATTCACGGGGTGTGGCCCGTATATCGTCAATCGGGTATTTAGGCAAAGAGAATTGAGGTCTGCATGCAGTGGACCGATACGATGGTTCACTGGAGGGATACAACATGACCGATTTCCAATCACTCGGACTCTCCGAGACACTTCTCAAAGCTGTAGCCTCAGAAGGCTATACTTCACCCACACCCGTACAAGAACAATCTATTCCGCCCTTGCTTGAAGGTCGAGATGTGCTTGGTGTTGCTCAAACCGGAACCGGTAAAACAGCAGCATTTGCCTTACCTGTTCTGCAAATCATGGGCCGAAAAAGGCCACAAGGAAAGCGACACATCCGTGCTCTTATTCTTTCACCGACCCGTGAACTGGCTGCACAAATCGATGAAAGGTTTGCTGCCTACAGTGAACACATGGACATTCGACATCGGGTTATTTTTGGCGGTGTTAAACAAAATCCACAAGTTCGCGCTCTGCAAAAGGGACTTGATATTCTCGTTGCTACGCCCGGGCGACTTCTTGACCTCATTGGGCAAGGTTTTGTAGACATCACCAAAGTCGAATTCTTCGTCCTGGATGAAGCAGACAGAATGCTCGATATGGGATTCATACGGGACATCGAGAAAGTTCTCAAACTCCTTCCAAACAAGCGTCAAAATCTGCTGTTCAGCGCAACAATGCCAAAATCGATCGCTAAGCTCGCTGGTTCATTTTTGAACAATGCTGTCATGGTCGATGTCAGTCCACAAGAAATGACAGTTGACCGAATTGAACAGAGAATCATGTTCTTGAGAAAAGCAGACAAACGGAGATTGCTGGTGCAACTCATCAAGGATGAGCGGGTAAAGTGTGGAATTGTATTCACACGAACCAAACACGGTGCAAATCGGCTGGTCAAGCAATTGGACCAGAGCAACATCGCAGCAGCCGCCATTCACGGTAACAAGAGCCAAGGCGCCAGAACTCGGGCATTAGCAGGATTCAAAGACGGTTCCATACCTATTCTTGTTGCGACCGACATTGCCAGCAGAGGAATCGATGTCGATGGTATCACGCACGTTTTCAATTACGATTTGCCGAATGAACCAGAAAGTTACGTCCACCGTATTGGAAGAACTGCCCGTGCAGGCCGCAGCGGTATTGCTTACGCTTTCTGTGACGATTCGGAAAGCGGGTATTTGGTTGGTATCCAGCAGCTGATCGGAAAAGAAATTCCTGTCGAAAGTTCACACCCATTCCATTTTATTGGAGCAATCCCCAAACCGGGGCAAAAACCAGGGAAAATCAAAGAAAAGTCTGGAACCAAAAAGCGTCCTCGTCATCAAAACTCAAACCGAGGAAGGCAGAACAACAACCGTTCATCAGGTGGAGAACAATCGGGCCGCCCACGCGGAGGCAACCGTTCCCGTAATAACCGCGGAAATCAAAACAGCCGCGGTAACCAGAACAATCGTTCAAACCGAGATTGAGTCATCAATTGAATGACCGCCCAGGCGTCATATGATGAATGCTTCAGTTTCGAGGTTCGAGCTCTGGAAGAGAGAAATACACCTGTGAGTGCGTTCCCTGGAAACCAGTTTTTGACTGATGTGACGTCGAATTCGGGTGCTATGGCTAAGCCACAGCAGAACCGTTCAATCGTGGATGTGCTCTATGAGCGAATCACTTGTTGGTGACTGGAAGGCCGTTGGAGTCCTTGAATCCACCAGTGATGACCATGATCAAGTCGATAAGAGCCCAGATTGTACATCCGCCTAGAGTGATGAGCTTGAGAATTCCTGTTACGGTCTTCCCGGTGTAAAAGTGATCCGCTCCGAGCCCTCCGAGGAAGAGAGAGAGGAGCAGGAGTGTTGTCCAATCTTTGTCTGATGTCATTGCTGCTTGTTCCATGCCTTGTGGTTGCATAACCCCCGCTCTGCATGTCGCATTATAATGATTCTGCCGACAAAAAGGACATTAACCCGAATCTCAACGTCCGTACAATGAAATGGCCGGGAATCAATGCTGCATCCATTACTGCCGCTGTTACCAGCGGCGCACTGGTGGTTTCAGCAGTTCTTCCGCACGGCAGAGTCGACGGAATGAGCCTCTGTCCAATATACCACCTCACCGGAACCGAATGCCCTTTTTGCGGCATGTCGCGTGGATTTGTCGCCATCACTCACTTCGACGTTCCTAGTGCATTGGACTTCAATCCAGGCTCACCGCTTATCTACGGAGCCTTCGTCTACCTCCTGTGGGCATCGATCAAGGCCCTTCGCAACGGAGACAAACAATTACAACCAATCAACAAAACACTCTATCTTGCTTGGATCACTCCTACACTTCTCATCTTTTCCTACATGTTCTATTCGCGAGTACTCAAACTATGGATTTTATAACAGCAAAACAAGGAGTTTGAAGCATGGTCGTGACTGGATATGAAAATACTGCGCTGATACTCATTGATTGTCAAAAGGGGTTTGATGACCCGAAATGGGGAATCCGGAACAACCCTCATTTTGAGATAAATACCCAATCGTTGATTCATCATTGGAGGCTTGGTCATCACAACATTGTCCATGTACGCCATTCATCCACAGAAGAGGGTAGCCCCCTGAGACCTGAAACGCAAGGATTCGAGTTCTATGACTGGGCAATTCCAATGAACGGTGAAAAGGAGTTTGTCAAAAACGTCAACAGCGGTTTCATAGGTACCGAACTCGAAGCTTACCTGCGAGAAAACGGAACCACAAGTTTGGTCATAGCAGGGCTCACAACCAACCACTGCGTATCCACTACGGTGAGAATGGCGGGTAACCTCGGCTTTGATGTTGAACTGGCCTCGGATGCATGCGCTACGTTCCCACGAGAATCACCGGATGGCGAGATGATCGATGCTGATCTCATCCATACTACAGCCCTAACAAGCCTTCACGGTGAATTTTGCACCGTGAAGACCTGCAGTCAAATTCTGAACAATCTTTAGACTCACTCAAGAGTACTTTTGCCACTCAGTTCCGGTCCACCAGTAGGTGTTACCGTCGTCCATTGCTCTCCAGGTGTAACCTGCTTCATCGGTCCATTGTCGCAGAACTGTAGGTTCGGCAACAGCAGGTTGTGGAATGACTTCCACAGTCTGAACCGGCTGAACTTGAGCAACTTGAGTCACTGGAGCAACTTGTGCGACTTGCTGTGCAGGTTGGTACTGTTGAGTTTGTTGAACTTGCTGATACTGCTGAGTTTGCTGCACGGGTTCAGTTGCGTATGCGGTTGCAGCTGCTGCTTGAGTCCCTGCATATGACGTGGTTGAAATCGGTTGCAATTGGTTTTCCAATCCGCCCTGAACGAAGTTCTTCGAGGCATCATCATCCCCACTTCGGCTGCGCATGAACAACAATCCGCCTGCGCCACCGCCAAGGACCAAAATCACAACGATAAGAATCCATAGGAATCCGCCTTCATCGTCTGAATCACCGCTTGCACCGTCTGTCTGACCTGTCGTATCGGTCGTGTCTGTTGCATCTTCAGCCGGAGGCATCAATACCTTGTCAATGACGTGGATGATACCGTTGGAGGTCATCACATCAGCACCGGTAACCGTTGCGTTTCCGATGCGTACTGAAGCACTCATTCCGGTGGTGACCGTCAGCGTAATGTTGTCGCCGTTGACCATCTGTACAACCATTCCGTCGGTGATGTTGGCACTCATGACAGCGCCTGAATAGACGTGATGGAGGAGAATATCCGTCAATGCAGCCTTTCCTTCAGGGGTGTCCAATGCTGCCAAATCGATACCAGCATCGGCAAATGCTTGGTCCGTTGGAGCAAAGAGCGTGAACGGCCCTTCACCCTGGAGTGTGACCAGTAGTTCAGCCTGAATTACAGCTGCGACCAGTGAGTTGTGCACACCTGTGCATTGAGCAGTTCGAGGCAAATCGTTTGGTGTATCGGTGGGGGTCAATACCTTATCGATGACGTGGATGACGCCGTTGCTTGTGTTCACATCTGCCAAGGTTACGGTGGCACCGTTGACCATGACGGTGTCTGCGACGGTGAACCAGAGCGGTTGACCGTTGACGGCGTTTGCCGACATGCACTCGGTAACTGCCGAGGAAGGGACTGCTCCAGCAACAACGTGGTAAAGCAGGATGTCCGTAAGAGCAGCTTTACCATCAGCGGTATCCAATGCTGCCAAATCAATGCCGGCATCGGCGAACGCTTGGTCTGTTGGAGCGAAAAGGGTGAATGGCCCATCTCCCTGCAATGTGGTCAGCAACTCTGCTTGTACCACTGCTGCGACCAAAGAATCGTGAATACCGGTGCATTGCGCTGTGCGAGGGATATCGTTTGGAGTATCGGTCGGTGACAATACCTTGTCGATAAC